>ENA-UONV01000097-UONV01000097.1-human-gut-metagenome-genome-assembly--contig:-CS4-NODE-97-length-126471-cov-37.158461_pt1 | contig 126471 bp, 109 predicted proteins | sample MGYA00242461_ERZ724008 | MGnify/ENA metagenome assembly ERZ724008 | reverse complement strand
GTGAGCAGATGGAGCAACTTGGCAAGTATGGTTTTCTTCGCAGAGATTATCTGAAGAACCATCGAAATTCAACCTATCAGGTGATGCTTTTACAGGATACAATTGGAGAACACCTTCTGGAAGTAGATAAGGCAGCAAGAGAACGGGAAGAAGTGATCCTGAAGCAGTTAGAAGAAAAAGAACCATTGCCAGATAAAGAAGCAGATCAGATGGCCTGGGTAAGAGCTGCTAATCAGCACAGAGCGATTGCGGAAGAGATTATTTTAAAGGAACTGATCTATGTTTAACAAAGTTGAAGTTTGCAACTGAGGATTGAACAGGTAATTGGACAGATTAAAAATTTATTGAAAAAAGAATAAAATGTTTAGAGAAGGCGTGAGTGATAGAGATATTACTTACGCTTTTTCTTTTGAACTGAAAAGGAGGATGGGAGCATGGCACAGATTTTTCGTGTAGAGAGAACTAAGAATTTTACGGTAATGAGTAATCATCATTTCAAGAATAAGAATCTGACATTGAAAGCGAAAGGTCTATTATCGCTGATGTTAAGTTTGCCAGATGACTGGAATTACAATATGCAAGGACTGGCAACATTGAGCAGAGATGGGATTGATTCTGTTCGTTCTGCAATTAAGGAATTAGAGCATCATGGATATGTGGAACGTCATAGATTGCGTAATGAGTATGGCTTTTATGGCGATACCGAATATATTATCCGGGAAGTTCCATTAGGAGAAGAAAATGATTAAGTGGAGAAGAGAAGTGCCTAAGGGTGGATAGTCCAATTTTGGACAATCAGGTCATAGGAAATTTCTATCTCCGGACATCAGAAAATAGGGAAACCAGATATGGTAAATCCCATACTGGACAAACCGTTGCTATTAATAATCCACATTATTAAATATGAATTATTAAAGAACCAGTAAATAAAATATCCATCTTATCAATTCACGTAAGTATTAATAGGATTGGATAAGAAAAGAAAGAATGAGGTATGATTATGAGAATGATGAAAAATAACAGAAATGAAACAATTGTGGTAATCGGGATTGATCATGGGTATGGAAACATGAAAACAGCCACCAGATGCTTTCCATCCGGTGTAGCCAGATATGACAAGGAGCCAATCTTCCAGAATAATCTTCTTGTTTACAATGGCATGTATTACCAGATCGGAGAGGAACACAAGGAGTTCTGTGCAGAGAAAACGCAGGACGAGGACTATTATGTGCTGACACTGGCGGCTATCGCAAGAGAACTTGATGGGAAAGGAATGAATCGGGCAAAGGTACACATTGCAGCCGGACTTCCGCTTACCTGGGTAGCTACACAGAAAGAAGACTTTCAGAAATATCTTCTCCAGAATGAATGGGTAGATTTTACATTCCGTAACAAAGACTATCATGTGGAGTTTGCAGGTGCTGATATTTACCCACAGGGATTTGCTGCAGCCTTTTACCGCTTACAGGATTTCAAAGGCATCAATATGCTGGTAGATATTGGAAATGGAACTATGAATATCATGTATATTAATAATTCCCGTCCATTAGAGAAGAAATGCTTTACAGAGAAATATGGAACGCACCAGTGTGTGCTTGCAGTCAGGGAATCTTTGTTGAAAGAACTGGGAACAGTGGTGGACGATCTGGTGATTGAGCAGGTGATCCGTACCGGGACAGCAGATATTGGTGAGAAATATCTGACAGTCATTCGTAAAGCTGCCGGAGATTATACGAAAGAAATCTTTCATAAGCTGAGAGAACGGGAATATAATCCAGAACTGATGCGTCTGTATGTGGTCGGCGGTGGCGGTTGTATGATCCAGAATTTTGGAGAATATGATAAGAGCCGGGTGACAATTGTACGGGACATCTGTGCCACAGCGAAAGGCTATGAAGCAATGACCGTAAGGAAAATCCAGAGAAACGGAGGGATGCTTGTATGAGAAAAGAACGGAAAATCATCAACACAAATATCCGTTTGAATCTTTGTGATGAACAGGACAGGCAGGCATGGGAATATTTGCAGACGATGGACAGGGAAAAATATAAATCGTACACCAGAGCAGTTGTAGTTGCTTTAAACGATTATTTTTCCAGAGAGTACAGGAATGAAGCAGATCCGTATCTGGAAACCAGAGAAAAGGAAGATGCTTTTCTGGAAAGAGTGGAAACAGCTGTCCGGGATGGAGTGAAAGAATCTGTCCCGATGGCTATAGCGAAGAATCTGATGGAAATGCTTGTACCGTTTGTAAAAGAATCGGTAGGAGAAATTAATCTGCCGGACAGAACACTAACAATGGAGAAAACGGATGGAGAGATCGCAGAAGATAATCTGGACTGGGAGAAAGAAGCTGATATGGATGCAGCACTAGATTTTGCAGATAGTTTTTAGATGATTATGAAATAGCAGTAACAGGAAAACAGACTGACAGTAAGGAATAGCTTTACAAAAACAAAATAGCAGAAAAAGACAATGGCAGTGGTGACATTTCAGACATTATGAATTGGAGAAATGTTTATGACTGTTATTTTTATGTCTTTTAGCAGAAATGGAAAGAAAGACAGAAAAAGAAAGACAGAAATAACAGGAAAATATAACAGAAAAATATAACAGAAAAGCGTTGGCAGATGGGTGGATTGAACAAGCAAGGCGAAGAAAAGAATAGAGTGCCGGATACGGCACATGATTATCCGATACTTCGCATCGGAGTGATGCATGAACAGCCTGTTTCAGAAAGAGAAAATCTATCGAAATGGGAGCTTTTCTATTTCTTCCACAGTCTGTCCTTGCACCACAAAACCACCGTCATCTCCATTTTGATCTGATAACGTAGGGTGGAAAATATGGCTTGGTGGGTGTCGGTTCAGTGGTGGGGAGATGACAGGCAAGTTTCGCAAAGTGGCAAGCCACTCTGCACCGGAGCCAGCCTTTGGGCTGTTCCTAAACTTGCCAGAGGGCTCTGCCCCTTGGAACCCCGGCACGTCAATGACGTAAGTATTTCTGCGAAATGTCCACCGGACATTCCTACGGAACACTTACTGATTGACTAGGACTCTGTCCTGCACCTGTATAAGAGAGCGTTGCACTCTCTTATAAATCTCCTGCCAATATACACCAAAACGCTGTGTCTGTTAATAAAGAATGAAAAATCAGGCAAAGAAAGGAGACAAAAGCCTATGAGAAAACGAAATCATACAGTAACTATACGGATGAATAAAGAGGAATATAATCTGCTTCAAAACAAAGTGAAAGAATCAGGAAGAACACAACAGGAAGTTGTGATAAAAGCAATCGCAGATTTGAAGATAGTTTCTGCAGAGGAAGTGGAAGAACTGAAAAGATTGAACCAGATGTTTGTAGATATTCTCAGTCAGCTCCGGGGAGCTACTACAAATATCAATCAGATTGCAAGAAAGCTGCATATAGATGGAGAAGTTCCAAATGACAGTACGCTGTATTTCCTCAATAAAAATATTCTTAAGTACCGGAAGGAGAGTGAAAAGATATGGCTTTTAATAAGACGATTAATAAGCGGACAAATACACATGGAGCAATGAGAAACTGCATCGAATATGTTTTGCGACAGGACAAGACCAACGAATTATTTACCTGTGTAACAGGTCCGTACTGCCATGATGAGATTAACTATGATCTGGTGTATAGAACCTTTTTAGAAGAAAAGAAGATGTGGGATAAAGATTCTGGGAGAATGTACGCTCACAACATTATTTCCTGGCATAAGGACGAGCAGATTACTCCAGAGCAGACATTAGAATTTGGAAAAGAGTTTGCAGAAAATTGGTTCAGTGGATTCCAGACCTTAGTGGCTGTGCATAAGGATAAAGACCATATCCACTGCCATTTGGTTACTAATTCAGTGAGTTATGAAGATGGGAGAAAGCTACATAATACCAGAAAAGATCTGGAACGTATGAAACAGCTTACCAATCAGATGTGCCGGGAACGAGGACTGACCGTTGCCGAAAAAGGAAAGCATTTTGATGGAAGTCAGATTGAAAAAGGGGAAGTCATTGCATGGAGCAAAGACAAATATAACCTGTTCCGACAGCAGGTAAAGGACAGCTTTGTAGCGGACTGTGCAATGGCAGTATTAAAGGCAATGGAAAATTGTATCAGCAAAGAAAAGTTTATAGAAAAAATGAAACAGTTTGGATGGAATGTAAACTGGTCAGAGAAACGGAAGCACATCACTTTTCAGAACCAGGACGGGAAGAAGGTGCGAGACAGCAATTTGTCAAAAACATTTCATCTGGATATCAGCAAGGAGGGATTGGAAAATGAATTTAATGGAAATTACGAAAGGATACGAGCCGAAGCAGAACAAACAAACGGATCAGACGAAGAACTCGCTGTATACTACCGACAAGTGGAAGTTGCTTGCGAAGGAGCAGGCAGAAACGCTGGAGAAAGTGACGGTGGAGAGGGACGAATTACAGGTGAGAAATCAGAAGATGAACGAGTTTATCCAGAAATTTCAGGAAAGGACACACAAGCTGAAAATGGAAAAACAGAATCTATTCTTCGAGAATCACGAAATGCAAGACGAAATTCGGAAATTAAACGATGAAATTCATCGTTTGACAACCGAACTGTCCGAAACGCAGAAGCTGAATCAATCGCTTCAGAAGAACAACGACGATTTGAGGAACAGAAACGGATTGAAGAGCAGGAGAGAGCAAGAGCAGCTCGAAGAAGAAATAAAAGACGTTTGGGATCAGAACTCTAAATTGCAGATGCAGGTTAATAAATCATCTGTGCAAGCTGTTGATGAGGCATATAGAAAACAAAAAGAAGCAGAAAAACAATTACAGTCATTAAAGTATCAGGCGGAACAGAATAGAGAGACAGCTGAGAAGGAAGTGCAAAAATTGAAAAAAAGGATAAGATTGCAATCAGAGAAAATAAACGAGATAAAATTTTTCTGTGGAATCGGATATATAGTGGCACTTGTACTTTCAGCTTGTCTTATTAAGATGTGCTTCTTGTGATTTAAAATGCGATATTTCGGAATTGAATTACGATTTTTGATAGATTAGATTGTTTGAAACGCATTTTTATGATATGATGATAAATACCATGTGAACAGATATTTCAAGCAAATAAGATTGAGGTGAAAAAATGGCAGTTAGTTACAAGAAATTGTGGAAATTGTTAATTGATAAAGAAATGATGAAGAAAGATTTGCGTGCAATGACAGGAGTTAGTACAACAACGATGTCTCGATTATCAAAAGATGAAAATGTAAGTACAGAGATTCTGTCAAAGATATGTTCTGCTTTGAATTGTGATGTGGGAGATATCATGGAATTTGTTCCTGATAAAAAAGAGGAACAGTAAGGAGGTACGGTAGCATGGATCATTCTTATCCTTATATTGCGTCTTTGACCAGAGAACCGTTCCTTTTCTACGAGATGCGTTCTACCGCAAAGCTAATGTCAGAAGGAAATTCCGATGATGAGATTGTAAAAGAAATTGTAGAGCAGAATCTTTTTCAGTATCCAACTGAAAAATCTATTACACGCATGGCGAAAGCCTGTATAAAACGGCTTCATGCACTGGAAGATGATTCTCTGGTTTCTGCAATTGCGTCACAGCCAACGGATGTAGCAAAACAGATTTGTCTGTATGCATTAATGAAGCAAAGCCGACTGGTCTGGGAATTTATGCTGACCGTCATTGGCGAGAAGTACAGATTAAGGGACACGTCTTTTGGTAAGATAGATTTGAATACATTTTTTATGCGCTTGCAGGAGCAGAATGATACCGTGGCTTCCTGGAGCGATAGTACAATAACAAAGTTAAAACAGATTATTGCCAGAGTGCTTGTCGAAACAGAATATCTCGATAATCTCAAGGCAGATCATTTGAATCCAGTATGGCTGCATCCTGTTTTGGAAAATGCCATCAGAAGTAATGGCGATATGACAATACTGCCGGCGTTTAATTGCTTTGTGTAGGAGGTAACCCGATGAGTGAAATAAAAGAGCGCCTGGACAAAGTTCGGGCATTGATCCAGGAATCAGAGTTTCTGGAAGGCAAGGGACTGAGTAATGAAGTGAATATCAGAATCTTCTGTTATGAACCTGAAAATGAAATGGTTGTTCGCCATTTTGTAAATCAGTTGGAAACAGATCAGTCCTTAGATTGCCATTTGATTGTTTGTAATTTATATAAAATATTTCTTTCTATCTGCGATGATATGGACATCACAGATGCAATTCCAGATATGGAAGAAGCTGATGGGAGTGCTTATCTTCTGGAGCAGCTGAATTCCGCAATCGGCAATGGAGAGTTCATTGATAAAATTCAGTATGAGCCACACGAACCAGGTGATGTGCTGATGTTGACAGGTGTAGGCGAGGTGTTTCCATTTATGAGAATCCATACGTTACTGGAAGCCTTGCAACCGTATTTTTCGGATGTTCCGATTTTGGTTATGTATCCAGGTGAGTTCGATGGTCGTCATGTAAAACTGTTCAATCGTCTGACACCAAATGATTATTATCGGGCATTCAATGTCATAGATTAAGGGGGATAAAGCCATGATGATTCGAGATATGTTTGCGGATGACATTAACCGCAAAATCAATGGTGTAATTAAAGTAGATCAGGCTGCTGATGATGTAATCGAGCAGGAGTTAAATGAATATGTCATTACCAGAGAATTGAAGAAACATTTCATTACGTTCTTCAATTATTACGGTGATGCTTTCGACCAGCCTACGGCTGATATGGGTGTTTGGATTTCCGGTTTTTTTGGAAGTGGTAAATCTCACTTTCTGAAAATGCTTTCCTACCTTCTGGAAAATAAAGAGGTAAAAGGTATTCGGAGTGTAGAACGTTTCCGTAAAAAGTTTGAGGACGATCCAGCAACCTTTATGCTGATTGACCGTGCTACAAAGGGAACAACAGAGACAATTCTGTTTAATATTGATATTGAGGGATTCAGCAATAAAGATAAGACAGCTGTACTTCGTGTTTTTGCGAAGATGTTCTATAACCATCTGGGATTTTACGGTGAAAATCTGAAAGTTGCCATGATGGAGCGTTATATTGACCAGCAGGGTAAGACAGAGGAGTTCCGCAGAGTTTTTGAAGAAAAGAAAGGCAAGTCTTGGCTTGAAATGCGCCGTGCCTTTGCTTTCAATGGAAAGTTCATCATCCCGACACTGATGGAAGTTCTGGATATGAGTGCGGACGATGCCAAGACGTGGTTCAATGATAAAACCGCAACAGAAATTTCTATTGCACAGCTTGTGGAAGATATGAAAGCCTATGTAGATACTAAACCTGCAAACTTCCGTCTGCTGTTTATGATTGACGAGGTTGGACAGTATGTTGGTACGGATACCGATATGCTTTTGAACCTCCAGTCTCTGACAGAGAAAATCGGAAGTGAGTGCGAAGGTAAGATTTGGGTGATCTGCACTGGGCAAGAAGCCATTGATGAAATTATCAAAGTTCGTGCGGATGAGTTCTCCCGTATCCAGGCTCGTTTCAAAACAAGACTAAGCTTATCTTCTTCCTCCGTGGATGAAGTTATCCAGAAACGTATCTTGAAAAAGAAGCCGGAAGCAGCCAAAGACCTGGAAGGTGTTTATGAACAGAATGATTCTGTCCTACGTAACCTGTTCAGCTTCAGCGGCTCTATTCTGGATATTAAAGGTTATTCCGGTCCGAGAGAATTTACAGAGAACTTCCCGTTCGTGCCGTATCAGTTCATCATCATGCAGAAGGTATTTGCGGAAATCCGGAAACATGGAAATTCCGGTAAGCATTTGTCTGGTGGTGAGCGTTCCATGCTTTCCGGTTTTCAGGAAGCTGCACAGAAAATTCAGGAGAAGGATGAATACGCACTTGTTCCATTCTTTCGTTTTTACGATACCGTACATACTTTCCTAGACGGTTCTATTCGCCGAGTAATTGAGCGTTGTCAGAAAGCTGCTGACAACGGGGATGGCATTGAACAGCAGGATGTGGATGTGCTGAAACTTCTGTACTTGATTCGATATATTGATGATATTCCTTCCAATCTGGACAATATCGTGATCCTTATGGCAGACGATATTCGTGTAGATAAGATTATCATGCGTGAAGCTGTCCGTGGATGTCTTGACCGTTTGATGAGCCAGAACTATATTGGCAGAACCGGCGACACCTATAATTTCTTGACAGATGAAGAACAGGACATTCAGCGTGAAATCCGAGACACCAATGTGGATACCGCTTCTATTGTGGAGCGTATTGCTCAGATGATTTACGGCGACATTTTCACGACCAAGAAGTTCCGTTATGGAAAATATGACTTTGCTTTCGATCAGATGGTGGACGGCATTACCGTCGGAGTGGCAACAGGTGGTATGCGTCTGCGTTTCCTGACCGTTGCTACCGATGCTATTGAAAAAACGGATTATCGTCTGATGGCAGAATCCAAAGGCAACGAAGCAATCGTAGTTCTGGCTGATACGCCTTACTATGAATCTCTGGAATCGGCTATGAAGATTCGCAAGTATGTAAAGCAGAGAAATGTAAGCCAGCTTCCAAAAACTGTGCAGAAAATCATCAGTGACCAGCAAGACGAAGCCGGAAAATATGAAGAGAGTGCTATGGCCGAATTACAAAATGCTATTGAAGGGGCGCAGTTCTATGTAGACGGTGAGCATCTGGAAATCAAAGGCGGAAATGCCAAAGCTAAGATTGACCAGTCACTGGAATATCTGGTTGCTCATGTATATAGCAAGCTCGATTTAATCACAGAAAATGCAGGCAACGATGCAGATATTATTGCGATTCTGACCGGTACTCTTACCATGCTCCCAGGTATGGAACCAAACCGTGACGCTGCTTCTGCCATGGAAGAATATCTGGAAATGCAGGATGCGAAAAAGCTGCCGACTTCTATGGCAGATGTGCAAAGCAAATACAGTGCGATTCCGTATGGCTGGAAAGAAATCGACATTGCTGCGGTTGCGGCACAGCTGATTTATTCCCAGAAAGTAACCATCAAGTACGCAGGCAATACCATTCAGCCGGATGACCCGAAACTACCGGATATGCTCCGCAAAAAGAGTGAGATCGGTAAGACTTCTATCAGCAAACGTAAAACCATTTCAGCAACGATGATGCGTGATGTGAAATCAATGCTCCGGGATTATTTCGATGTTATGGATGTACCGGATGATGAAGATGGTCTGATTCGCTTTGTGACTGAGAAATTCAGTGAACAGCGTGATTACTATGCTTCTCTGGATGCCCGTTATGACGGACATAAATACCCGGATCGTGCGTTGGTACAGACTGCTATTCAGCTGATGGATGATGTACTTTCCCAGAAGAAAGACAACATTGCCTTAATTGAGCGTGTTCTGAAAAAAGAGGATGCTCTCTTTGATAACAAAGAAGCCATGAGCAACGGCATTGAAAATTTCTTCAAGACCCAGGTAACAGTATTCGACCAGGCAGTACAGTTTGAAAAATCTCTGCACGACGATCTTGACCGAATTGCAGAAAATGAGGAAGCACATAAGGCACTGAATACCATTCGTTTAATTACGATGGTTCAGACCGGAAGTAAGTTCAACTATAACCGGATTCGTGAACTGAATCCGTTGATGGATACGGTTCGTACCGCCCATGACAAGATGCTGGAAGAAAAACGTGCCGAGGTTCTGGAAACGGTTCGTCAGTGTATGGAAGCCACCCACACTGTCGCAAACGGAGATCCCAAAGCAACCCATTTGATTGAGAAATCAGACCGGTATTTCAGCCAGTGCAAGGAGAAAATTGCAGAATTAAAGAGTCTTGCTCTTTTGGATGCCATGTTCCTGCCGATGTGTCAGTACAAGGATGATACGGTTAGCAATATCGAATCTGTTCTGACTCCGCCAGCACCGAAGCCACAGGTACAGCCGGGAAAAGAAACAGCTCCGGCAAAGAAAAAGGTTGTCCGTGCCTATAACCGTCAGGTTGTATTCCAGGCAAAGACCTTACAGACGGATGCGGACATTGATGATTATGTAGAGAAGATTCGTTCTCAGTTGAAACAGTTGCTGAAGAATTGCGACGAGATCAAGCTGAATTAAGGAGACGAGTATGGATAAGAATGCGATTAAAAAATTTGCTGTCTGGGCAAGAACAGAACTGATCGCCCGTGTTTCCCTGAAAGGTGTGGAATACGGTATCACAGAGGGCAACATTGAGGATGCCAATGCGGACAGCGTTGGCGGCAAAGTCCTCACCGCTGATGAAAAGAAACAACGTCAGGCTCTGATTGCCGAGATTAACGATAAAGGATATAAACAGGTCATGGAGGAGGTTGCCTACACTTGGTTCAATCGCTTCTCTGCTCTACGATTTATGGAAGTCAACGGCTACATTCCTTCCCATGTGCGTGTATTCACGGACGAGGAAAACAACTTTAAGCCGCAGATTATAACCGAAGCCATTCATCTGGATTTGGATGGATTGGATATGGAAAAGGTCTATGTGCTGAAAGAAGCCGAAAAGACCGAAGAACTGTATAAATATTTGCTGATTGTGCAGTGTAACGCTCTGAATAAGATTCTGCCAGGAATGTTCCAGAAGATTGCAGATTACACTGAGCTTCTTCTGCCAGACAATCTGCTCCGTGAAGGCAGTGTCATTCAGCAGATGATTGAGCTGATACCGGAGGATGATTGGAAGGATGCTGTCCAGATCATCGGCTGGCTGTATGAAGCATATAACATCGAAAAGAATGAATTGGTTTACAATGGCAATATGTCAAAATCAAGAATCTCCAAGGATCTATTGCCAGCAGCAACAACGATTTTTACACCAGATTGGTCTGTTCGTTATATGGTAGAGAACAGCCTTGGTCGTTTATGGCTGGAGGGACACCCGGATGTGAAAGAGCAGCTTCTGCCGACAGAGGAAGAACAGTCTGCTTATGCTGCCGGAAATCGTGACCCGGAAGATACCAAATGGCACTACTATCTGGAAAAAGCTGAGCAGGAACCGGAAGTGCAGACACAGCTTGCCGAGATTCGCAAGGAATACGCAGCACTGACACCGGATCAGCTGAAAGTCATTGATCCTTGCTCTGGCTCTGGTCATATTCTTGCATATATGTTTGATGTGCTGATAAAGATTTATGAATCCTACGGCTATACCACCCGTGAAGCAGTGGCAAGCATTGTGGAAAATAATCTTTATGGTCTGGATATAGATGACCGTGCGGCACAGCTGGCTTACTTTGCGATAATGATGAAAGCACGTCAGTATGATCGCCGTTTTTTCAGCCGCGGCATTCAGCCCCATGTATATGCTATTGTGGAGAGCAACCATATAGATAAATTCACTGTGGACTATTTTTGCAATGGCGATGCGAAGCTCACGACAGCTATGGGCACCATCATCAAAGAGTTGCATGATGCAAAGGAATACGGCTCTATTCTGACCGTAACACCGCAGGATTGGTCTGCTCTGTGTGATCGTTTTGCAGAGATTACGGAAGATATAAATATGTCTCGTGAGACGGCATTGAGAGAATTACTGCCGTTGGTACAGGTGGCAGAAGCACTGGCACAGAAATATGATGTGGTTGTGACAAATCCGCCGTATTTAGGTAGTTCGAGATTTAGTCCTAAATTAGATTCATTTGTAAAAGAGAATTATCCAGATGTAAAAACAGATCTTTCAATGGTAATGTTTAAACATTCTTTGAGAGATTTATGCAAAGATAAAGGATATGTTTCCTTTATTACAACAACTTCATGGATGTTTTTATCGAGTTTTGAAAAATTACGAGAGTATGTGATTGATGGATATACTTTTGGTTCGTTGGTTGATTTTGGAACAGAATTATTTGAGGGTAAGGTAGGGCATAATCCAATCGTGGCATGGGTAAATTGCAAGTCAAACATTAAAGCAAATATGACAGCAATACGATTAGTGGATTATTGTTATTCAAGGCGAGATGAAAAAGAACCAGAGTTCTTTAATATCAAAAATAGACATATTTCAAACCAAGATAAATTTGAGATGATACCTTGCAGTCCTATTGCATATTGGGTAAACTATGAAATATTAGATACTTTTGAGAATAAGAAAATATCAGATTATGGAAGCACAAATAATGGTTTTACAACAGGCGACAACAATCGTTTTCTGCGTTTATGGTATGAAGTAAATAATAATGGAGTTTGCTATAATGCTGAATCTCATGATATGGCGAGAGCAAGTCGAAAAAAATGGTTTCCATACAATAAAGGTGGGGCGTTTAGAAAGTGGTATGGAAATAATGATTATGTCATAAATTGGGAAAACGATGGTAGAGATGTGAAAAACTATGGACACTTAGTTCCAAGAAGTATGCAATATCAGTTTAGGCAGTCTATTAGTTGGAGTAAAATTTCGTCGTCTGTAGCTTCTTTTAAGGTGAAGAAAGCTGGAACTATGTTTGATGTAGCGGGACTTAGCCTGTTTGTAAATAATGAAGATGACTACTATTACTTGCTTGCACTGTGCAATTCACGATATGCAGAAGAATGTTTGGATTTTTTGTCTCCGACTTTGAATTATGAAACAGGTCATATTGCTTCGATACCTGTAATTAAATCAGAAGAATACAAAGCAAGTATAAACAAATTATCAAATTTGAATGTTTTTATTTCACAGCAAGACTGGGATTCTTTTGAAACCTCATGGGACTTCCAGCGTCATCCGTTGCTTCGCAATGTATCTACCATTGCTGAAGCCTTTACCCAGTGGCAGGCTGAATGTGATGAACGCTTCAACCAGCTGAAAGCTAACGAGGAGGAACTGAACCGTATTTTCATTGACATTTATGCCTTACAGGATGAGCTAACACCGGAGGTTGAGGACAAGGACGTTACTGTCCGCAAGGCTGACCTTGGCAGAGATATTCGCTTGTTCATTTCCTATGCTGTTGGCTGTATGTTTGGTCGTTATTCTCTGGATGTGGACGGACTTGCTTATGCAGGTGGCGAATGGGAGGCCAGCAAGTATGCTTCTTTTGCTGCGGATAAAGATAACATTATCCCGATTTGCGACGATGAATACTTCGAGGATGATGTTGTCGGTCTGTTCGTGAAATTTATGAAAACCGTTTACGGTGCAGACACCTTAGACGAAAACCTGAAATTTATTGCCGATGCCCTCGGCGGCAAAGGACAGCCGAAGGAGGTGATTCGGAACTATTTCCTGAATGATTTTTATAAAGATCATTGCAAGATTTATCAGAAACGCCCAATTTATTGGTTGTTTGACAGTGGCAAAAAGAACGGCTTTAAGGCTCTGATTTATATGCATCGTTATCAGTCGGACACCATTGCCCGTATTCGTACCGACTATGTGCATGAGCAACAGGCTCGTTATCGCACAGCTATTGCTGATCTGGAACAGCGGATTGCCAATGCTTCCACTGGAGAGCGTGTGAAGCTGAATAAAAAGCTGACCACTTTGCAGGCACAGGATACTGAAATCAGAACCTACGAGGAAAAGATTCATCACCTTGCCGACCAGATGATTTCCATTGATCTGGATGATGGCGTGAAAAAGAATTATGCAATTTTCCAGGATGTTTTGGCTAAAATAAAGTAAGGGGGACAAAAATATGGATAACAATGACGTTGAGAATACAGTACAAAGTGAGTGCGAAGATTATCCATCAGCATGTTTCCTTTTAGATAGCTGTTTTCAGGATTATCAGAGAATACAGGATAATTACAATAAGATATATGAAAAAATCAATATTGCTCTGGCATTTTCAGGCGTTATTTTAACAATTATGCTTGGAGCATTTGATTTTTCACCGGCGAAATTCAATGTAAGTAATATGAAAATATGGGAAGTGATTTTGACCTCCATTGAATTGATGTGCCTTGGTGGTAGTTTAATAGTAATTGTTGGAGCTACAATATACTTATTGTTTTTACTAAGAGGAAGAAGAATAGCTGTTTTTAAAAGTGAAGACATTAGAAATGAAGAAATATATCGAAACAAAGAATCACATGCAGCATTATGGTTGATTGATAAATATACAAGAATTGTAAATGAAGTTCGCCCAATCGTACAAAAGAAGCAAAAGGCATTTGATAATGCAATGGTTGCAATTATTGTTGGAATAATGATGTATGTGGTTGCTGTGTTATTAAGAAAAGGAGGATTTTGAAGTGCCTAATAGAGATAAAACAATGGATGATATTAAAAATGGAAAAGGTCTTCCGCAACTTTCAAGTGCTGAAGGCTCAAATCATCAGACCGGAATTACTACTGAGCAAAGAGCTGAAAAAGGCATAACTTATGAAACCTTTACATATCACGGAGAAAAGCGTTCAAATCGAGAACAGTGATTTCGAAGGAGGGGGTGTAGATTATGACAGATGAAAAAATTAAAAATTCCAGTGAGCTAGAGTTTGCTGTATTTTGCATTGAAAATGTAGCGGCAAAGCTGGGCGTGGATGCAGAACGTGTTTATCAGGCATTTACTGAACAAAGCGATATTTTGAACGGTTACATTGTGCCGGAATATGAAGTGCTGCATACCCAGAGCCGGGAATATATCGTTGATGACCTTCTTGACGTGATGAAAGAAAGAGGGGTGGAAGTATGATTCTTTATCATGGCTCTTGTATTGAGATTGTACAGCCAGATTTGGTTCATTCCCGCCCAAACGTAGACTTCGGGCGTGGCTTCTATGTCACGCCGCTGTATGAACAGGCGGCAAAGTGGTGCGGTAAGTTCAAACGACGTGGGAAAGATGGTATTATCTCTCGGTATGAATACGATGAAAGTCGGGAAGCTGAACTGAAAACGCTGAAATTCGATTCTTATTCTGAAGAGTGGCTGGATTTTATTCTGAACTGTCGCAGCGGAAAAGATTCGACGGATTACGACCTTGTGCTTGGCGGCGTTGCCAATGATAAGGTGTTTAATACTGTGGAGCTGTTCTTTGACGGACTGATTGATAAAACAGAAGCAATCAATCGGTTACGTTATGAAAAGCCAAACCTGCAAATTTGTTTTCGTACAGAAAAAGCGTTGTCTTTGCTGCATTTTGAAGGGAGTGAAAGACTATGACCGCAAATCCGATTTTGCTTCAGAAAAAATATAGCCGTGTTATCGAATGTTTTGCTAAACAGCAGGGACTTTCACTGGATGCGGCATTGAAATTCTTTTATCATTCCCAGGTCTATCAGCTGATCCGTGATGGTGTTTCTGATATGCACTGCATGAGCGATGCATATTTGGCAGAGGAATTGAAACAGGAATATGAGGAGAAAGTGCTTGAAAATGCGGTAGTAAAGGAGAGAATAAAGTGAGACATAATATTTTTGATTCAATACCATCCGATATAGTTTCCGGTAAAGATAATGTATTTGCAAATTTTTTGCAAACGGCTGGACTTTATGAGTCCATGAAAATAGATGAAGATAATATTGAAGAGTTAATTCTTTTACTTGATGGAAAAGTCCGAATAAGTGCTTATTGCAAAGAATGTAAAGAGAAACGTGTTTTTTCAATGAAGCCTTATATTCACTTTGAAGAGGATGATACGGGATGTTATTCACAGAAACTTTCTGAGGAGGTTTTCAGACTCCAGAAGTCTTATATTCTTGAAAACACACCGTCACCTAATGATAGTGTAAAAAAACAAAACACAGCATGGAAGTGGAAAAACTGGCAAATTGAAGAAGTATCAAGGGTCTTGGTATTCCGATTTGTCTGTAGTATGAATGATGAGCATCACCTCGACTATATTGTTTTGACAACAGATAATTCAATGACAAAAATTGGGCAGTATCCATCTGTTGCAGATATGACGTTTCCGGAATTGGATGCTTATAAACATGTGATTTCTAAGGAAGACCGTAAGGAACTTGGAACTGCAATAGGACTTTTTGCAAATGGTGTTGGTGCTGGTTCATATGTTTATTTGAGACGAATTCTTGAAAGACTTGTTTACAAAGCAAAAGAAGCTGCGACTGATGTGATTGATAACGAGATGTTTGAACAGGCGAGAGTTGCTGAAAAAATTAAGATGTTGGAAGGATATCTTCCAGATATACTGGTCAAAAATACAACTATTTATGGAATCTTGAGCAAGGGTATTCATGAGTTAAGCGAAGAAGAATGCCGAAAGTATTTTCCTGTTGTGAAAGAATGCATTTATCAGATACTCGGTATGTGGGAAAGTGAGAGAAGAAAAAAGGCTGATGAAGATGCTGTAATCAAAGCACTGAGCTCAATTTCTTCATCAATCAAGTAAAAATATGGTAGTAAAGGCTGCCAAAGAGAGCGAGGTGTTATGATGACCATAGAAGAAATTCTTGCAGGCGAATCGAAGAATGTGGAGTTCAAAGAGACCCTGCCAGAGAAAAACATCAAATATATGAAGTCTGTGGTTGCCTTTGCAAATGGAACCGGAGGGAAAATCATTTTCGGAATTGCCGATAAAACCAGAGACATTGTTGGCTTTGACAAGGAAGATGTGTTCAAGAAAATGGATGCCATTGCCAATGCCGTATCAGACAGCTGTGAACCGGCAATCATCCCGGATATTACTTTACAGACGGTTGATGGTAAGACTGTCATCGTGGTAGAGGTTTCTGAGGGCAGACAGCGCCCGTATTATATCAAAGCCCTTGGCAGAGAGGTCGGTGTATATGTCCGTGTTGCCGGAACTACCCGCCTTGCCGACGAGTATATGATAAAAGAATTGTTGTTTGAGGGCAGTAATCGTTACTATGATCAGGCTTTATGTACTGGGTTAAATGTTACAGAGGAAGATATTGATACCCTTTGCAAAGCTATGAAAGAGCAGGCTGTCAGAAATGCTCGGACAGAGGAACAGAAAGCATCGATTAAAGATGTAGGCAGACAGCAGTTGCGTTCCTGGGGAATTTTAATCGAGCGTGATGGAAAAGATTATCCATCCAACGCATTTGCAATTTTGACAGGTAACGGAGGACTTCATGTTGCAACGCAATGTGGCGTGTTCAAAGGTACAACGAAAGCGGTATTTGTTGATCGTAGAGAATATACCGGTCCGCTTTGGGAACAGATAGACGAAGCATTTCAGTTTGTTTTGAGAAATATTCATCTTGGTGCTACAATTGTGGGAATTTATCGCCAGGATGTTTATGAGATTCCACCGGATGCCATTCGTGAGTTGATCATCAATGCTATGGTACACCGTAGTTATCTGGATCATGGTACAATACAGGTTGCGGTATATGACAACCGATTGGAAATTACTTCTCCTGGAAAGTTGCCAATGGGACAAACGATGGAGCGTATGAAAGAAGGCTATTCTAAAATCAGAAATGAAGCTCTTGCCCATGCGTTTGCTTATATGAACCTGATTGAGCATTGGGGAAGCGGAATTCCGAGAATTATAGACAAAGTAAAAGCTTCTGGACTGCAGGAACCGGAATTTATTGGTGGCGAAGTGGATTTGCGGATCAATATTTATCGGGGGCAGGTTGATACCAATAACGCCATAATTAACGCCAATGGCATTAAAAATGGCGCTAATGGCGTTAAATGTGGCGCCGATGATGGCACTGAAGTGCCGCTTAATAAGGAACAGACGCAGATAGAAAAATTGTTGCAGATTATAGAGAAGAATCCGTCTGCAACACAGGCATATTATGCGGAAGAAATGGGTATATCAAAAAGAACGGTTTCTCGAATGTTTGCTTCTTTACAGGAAAAAGGTAGATTGGTACAGAGCGGAACAAAACGAAAATCAAATTGGAAAATTATAAGGTAGGAGGACAGCATGGATACAGATAAAATAATACATGATTTAAATCGTAGGTTTGCTGCACCTCTTCCTGAGTTTTATCAGCGTCGTATCATTTTCTGGTACGATGAAGATAAGGAATTTGAGGATAAACTGGATGAAGTGGTTCTGGAAAATGCAAAGGTGATTGCGCTGACTGGAAATAATGCGTTTTCTGTAAAAAAACTGCTTTCAGTAGATGATTTGACCACAAATTATCTGGTTTACAGTCCGTGTGTCTATAACCGCCCTGATGATAACTGGCTTCTGGATGTGGAGCTTTACAGCGAAGAGTTTCGGGCAGATCTGATTTCTATTTGGATGGATGAGATGGGACTTATATCAAATCCGGCAATGAGGAAACAGGTTAAAAATTATCGTGCTTATTTCAATGCGAAAGATCGTCGCTTGAAAGTCAGCACACAGAATAAAGTTCCGGAAACACCGGCACAGTTACACATGGCTGTCATGGCGGGAATCTGTGGATTGAAAGATGCGCAGCCTAATATGATTCTCCGTAGTGTGTTCCAGGCGGGACTTGATTTGAATAATAACACGGTTTATCAGGATTTTGTAAAATATCATGCAGACGCAGCATTTTGGGCGATGGTTCGTCAGGGATGCGGATTCGTAGAGGAAGAACCAGACCTTGGGCGATTGGCAATTCATTTACTTTTAACCGCGGCGACCCGTACCATGCGGCAGGAATATCTTGCCGGACTGGACAGTTTTATTTCCATACCACATCAGGCATATTGCTATGATTTTATTTCTGAATGGCTTCATAGTGATAACATTCCACAATTATATGATGTGGCACGTTATGTTGAGGATGAAGCTCGTCTGTATCAGCGTTTTGAAAAGCTGACAGTAGAAGATTTGGTAGGAACAGAGTGCTTTCCGTGTATTAACGAAGTAATTCTGACAAAGCTAATGACAGAGATCAGTGACCATATTATTAATGTGGATACCATTACGAATACCGTTGAAAAACGTAGAACTTGTGTATGGTATGAGCCATTTGAAAATTTTTATGACGGTATCTTACAAGTGGCAAATATGCAGAGTTTCTTTAAGGAACATTCTGCCGGATTCCATACCGCAGAAGCGAAAAGCATCTGGAAAGAATATACAGAGAGTTACTATCAGATGGACACTTATTATCGTTTGTTCCATCTTAGTTTTCAAAAGAGTTTGGAGACTTCCAATATTCTGCTGGATGATCTATTTAAGCACGTTGTCGATAAGGTGGAAGGACTCTATAATCATTGGTTCTTAGGTGAGTTGGGCAACAACTGGTCGGATGTATGTGCGGATGAACTGGCAACTTACGGTAAAGTTCTGGAAGTACCGCAACAGGAGGATTTTTACCGTTCCCGTATCCAAACCTCGGATACGAAAGTATTTGTAATTATCTCAGATGCCATGCGTTATGAAGTGGCGGCTACGATGGCAGATCAGCTTCAGCGAGAAACGCAAAGTAAGGTTTCTATCAGTAGTATGCAGAGCATCTTTCCTTCTACTACAAAGTTTGGTATGGCAGCTTTGTTGCCGCACAAAGAACTGACAGTAGAGGTTCGGAACGATATTTTGACGGTTTTGGCAGATGGACAGTCTACGGCAAGTACTTATAGGGATAAGGTTCTGAAAACAGAAGATTCGGCAAGCGTGGCTTTAAAGTATAATGACATCATTGCTATGAAACGAGCGGAAAGAAGTGCTTTGGTAAAAGGTATGGATGTGGTCTATATTTACCACGATACCATAGATGAAGCCAGCCACACTTCGGATACTGCTGTTTTTGCCGCGTGTGACAAGGCAATTACAGAATTGAAGAACCTCGTCCGTATCATTGTAAATGAATTTGGCGGAACGAATATTTTAATTACGGCAGACCATGGATTTCTTTATACATACAGTCCTTTGAAGGAAGATGACAAAGTAGATAAAAGAGGCTTTTTTGATGTGGATGTAACAAATTCTGATATCAGAAAAAAAGAAAGCATCAAGCGGTGTGTAGAATATGGCAGAAGATATGCAATTATGCAGAAAGGTGTGCAACCAGATTACTTGATGCCTGTAAAATTTCTGGGCGGAAATACAGAATTTGATGGATTTGCACCGAGAGAAAGTATTCGTATCAAAATGAATGGTGGCGGTATGAATTTTGTGCATGGTGGTATCAGTTTGCAGGAAATGGTTGTTCCAGTGATTGAGTATCATTATCTCCGCAACGATTCTATGGAATATATGCGAAATAAGCAGAAATATGATACCAAGCCGGTAACGGTTAATTTACTGTCCGCAAACCGTAAAATCAGCAATATGATTTTTTCATTGAACTTCTATCAAAAAGATGCGGTCAGTACAAACCGTGAAGCTGCAACCTATCAGGTTTACTTTACAGATGAGGACGGCAAGCAGATTAGTGATATTCAGAAGATTATTGCAGATAAGACCAGCGATAATGGTGCAGAAAGAACTTTCCGTTGTCAGTTTAATTTGAAATCTCTGAAATACAGCAATACAGCTACTTATTATCTGGTAATTGCAGATGAACAGGGATTACAGATGCTACAGCGGGAGCCATTCCAGATTGACATCGCCTTTGCGGTGGACGAGTTTGATTTTTTTAATTAATGCCGCAGGAGGAGAGAAAGATGGAGCAATTTGCAGAGGGTGAAAGTACCCGTGAAGAAATAAAGAACAAGCTCCGTCAGAACTTTGACGGTAAGATTGTTCGGAAAGACCTGACAAAGAAAATTAAAGAAGGGGCGAATGTCCCAGTGTATGTTCTTGAGTTCTTGTTGGGACAGTATTGCAGTTCAGATGATGAGACGGTTATAGAGAAAGGCGTACAGAATGTGAAGCGTATTCTTGCTGACAACTTTGTACGCCCGGATGAATCACAGAAAATTCTGTCTCAGCTGCGTAAAAAAGGCAGTCACACAATCATTGATATGGTGACTGTTCGACTGGATATGAAAAAGGATTGCTTTTTTGCAGAGTTTTCTAATTTGGGCATTGGTAATGTACCGATTGCCGATGAATATCCAGAAAAATTTGATCGCCTGCTCTGCGGCGGTATCTGGTGTATTGTTCAGCTGGATTATGAGGTTGAAGGCGACAATAATTTTGGTATTGAGGACATTGATGGAAATCCGCTTCGTTCCAAACAGAAAAAGCAGAAAGATATTTCTCCAATCAGTATCCGTAAGCTGACACCGATCCAGATGCCGCACATTGATATTGATGAACTAAAGCAGGGGCGAACAGCTTTTACGAAAAATGAATGGCTGGATATTCTTCTTCGTTCTATCGGCATGGAGCCAGATGAATTTACATACCGTGAGAAATGGTTACTTTTGACCCGTATGATTCCATTAGTTGAAAATAACTTTAATCTTTGTGAGTTGGGACCGAGAAGTACCGGTAAATCTCATCTTTACAAAGAGATTTCACCGAACAGTATTTTAATCTCCGGTGGACAGACGACGGTTGCAAACCTGTTTTACAATATGGGACGCAAAACGGTCGGACTGGTCGGCTTATGGGACTGTGTAGCCTTTGATGAAGTGGCTGGTATCAAGTTTAAAGATAAAGATGGCATTCAGATTATGAAGGATTACATGGCATCCGGCTCTTTTGCCCGTGGCAAAGAAGAAAAAGCTGCTACTGCGTCTATGGTATTTGTGGGAAATATCAATCAGAGTGTGGACGTACTGTTGAAAACGTCCAGTCTGTTTGCACCTTTCCCGCAGGAAATGGGAACAGATACAGCATTTCTTGATCGTATGCATTGTTATCTTCCAGGATGGGAGATACCGAAGTTCAGACCGGAGCATTTTACTAATGATTATGGTTTTATCAGTGACTATTTGGCAGAGTTCATCCGAGAGCTTCGCAAGGAGCAGTATGGAGATGCACTTGATCACTACTTCCGTCTGGGGAGAAATCTGAATCAGCGTGATACAATTGCGGTTCGTCGTATGATAGACGGTTATCTGAAGTTGATGTATCCAAATGGTGAGTTTACCAAAGAAGAATTGGAAGAAATTATTCAGATTGCATTGGAAATGCGTCGCCGTGTCAAGGAGCAATTGAAGAAACTGGGCGGCATGGAATTTTATGATGTAAACTTTTCTTATATAGATCTAGAAGATATGTCAGAACATTATGTTTCCGTACCAGAACAGGGTGGCGGTAAGCTGATACCGGATGGAATGTGTAATCCGGGACAGGTTTATACCGTATCCAGAGGAAAAAGTGGCATGATTGGTGTATTCCGTTTGGAAAGTCAGATGCTTCCAGGCAATGGCAAAATTGAACGGACTGGCTTAGGCAGTGATTCTAAATGCAAGGAAGCGGTGAACACGGCATTTAATTATCTGAAAGCCAACGGCAATCGGATCAGTGGCTCTATCAGCACCTCGACCAAGGATTACATCATCAATTATCAGGATTTGCAGGGTATCGGCATGACAGATAAACTGGCACTTCCAACATTGATTGCACTTTGTTCGATTGCCCTTGGAAAGCCTGTTGTCAGCAACTTGGCAGTGTTGGGAGATATAACAATTAGTGGTACAATGATAAAGGTGGATGAACTTGCCAATACACTTCAGGTGTGCTTGGATAGCGGCGCAAAGAAGGTGCTGATTCCGAGCACCTCGTTTGTCGATTTTGCAAGTGTTCCGGCTGAGCTGATGAGTGCATTTCAGCTGATTCCGTATCAGAGTGCGGAAGATGCGGTGTTTAAGGCGTTGGGGGTAGAGTAATATGGCAAATAAGATTTGTAAAATTGTTTATTTTGATGAGGATTCGGTTACAGACTATGTTCAGATTGTTGCAGGTGGAAGCCTTGAAACAACAACTGAATTGCTTAAATCAAGTGAGGCAAATGAGAAACAAGAAGTAGGTGCTACTGCTAAAGCTGGAATTGGAGGAATTTTCAAAGCACTTATTGGATGGGAAACATCTGCTAATGGAGAAATATCGGCAGGGTTAGCTTTGAATCGCAATAAAATGGTAAAAAATATTATGAAGAATACCATTCTTACAGATTTTCTACAAATTGTAGATGATGATTCTGCAAAAAAGTCTGCGTCAAAAACAGCCAGAGGTGCTATAAAAAGATTTGATGGCTACATAATTTCGGCAGAAAAAGATTCTCTCTCATATATGGTTATGGTATCACCATATTTGTCCATGCTAAAAACAGGTTCATCTGTTCCAGCTGGAGAATTCAATATTGCAATTGATAAACTGGAAAATGCTTTGAAGAATGCAAAAGGATATTATGAATTTGTAGGAACAAAGGGGAAAAGCAAGGTTATATTGAGATTTAATATCAATTCGTTTAAGAACGGGTATACAATTAGTGATTTGCTCAAAATGAATTTAAGCATTTATGCAATAAAAGTAGGTAGAACTTCTCTTGATATGCTAGATGTAAGCAAGGAATTGGAGATGGATGTATCAATAATTCCACAAGATAACCCATCATATGAAGAAAGCAACGAAGTGGAAGACAATACCGCTTCGCAGAAACTTTTAGATGTGTTTGATGTATTACTTGCGGGGGTGGAAGCAGTTGATTAATCAAGTTGTTGTTTTTACTGGCTCAAAAAGGGATTTTGAACAATATTTAGCAGATAATCTTCCTGAGAATGAGATTACGATACCTTTTATGGAATTAATACAGCATTATAATGCGAGATTACGTCCTAACGAATCTGGTGTTGGGGAAGCAGCTTTACAAAAAGATTTATATGTGGATAATTGCATTGTCGGAGCAGATGACTATGGTTCTGTTATGCCGCATGTATTATCTAATTTTATGAATATTGTGACTTTAAATTATCAGATAGGTGTTCTTTATGTTCAGAATCCTCCAAGACGAGTTCTTGAATCAATACAATCAACGCTTGATGGAGATATAGAATATAAAAGTAGTAGCTATGTTGAGTTGACAAGAACAGTATTAAAAACAATTTATCAAAATCTCGATAATGATGTTTTGGGGCAGGATAAGTGTAAAAAACAAATTTTAAGTGGAATGTATAGATTGACAACAGGAACACATGGAAAGCCGGTTGTGCTTATGTTATATGGACCATCAGGTGTTGGAAAAACAGAAAGTGCAAAAAGCATTAGTAAATCATTAGGTGGTAATCTACTAAGAATTCAGTTTTCAATGATGCAGACAGAAGAAGCTTTTAATTATGTTTTTGGAGCAGAGCATTCAAAAAGTAGTTTTGCACGTGATATGGTAGGTAGGGAGTCAAATGTAATTTTAATCGACGAATTTGATAAAGTAAACCCTGCATTTTACAACGCCTTTTATGAGCTGTTTGATGAAGGAAGATATGTAGATACAAATTATGATATTGATCTTGGGCAAGCTGTATTTCTTTTAACGTGTAATTTTGGAAGTGAGGCGGAGATTAAGAAAGCTCTTGGACCAGCGATGTTTTCTCGTATTGGAGGTTGTATAGAATATGCTGATTTGACTGTTGAGCAAAAGCAGATAATAATAAACAACTGGTATTCCTCTATATTTAAGACATTACAGGAAGATGAGAGAGAGTTTATTCAGAATACTGATATTCATGAGTGGTTTATAAAAAATGCGGAGCGTTATGATAATATTAGAATTTTGAAAGGAAAAATGGAAAACGCTATTTTTGAAAAATTGACCGAAAAATTTATAATATCAAAATAAAGTTGGTATGGTGAAAAAAGCACTGAAAACCGTTGAATTATTGGTTTTACAGTGCTTTTTCTTTTGCCAAAGAGGAAAAATGCAGTGAATTTGAGTTTTGCTAAGTTTCACTGAGTTCTGATTTTACAGAGCGCCATTGTTTTTTAGGTTCATATTTTCCACATCCATCACAAGTTTGTGGCCAATTGATTTTCCATTCAAAATACTCATCTCTGGTAATCACACCGGATTTCAGTTCATCCATTCGAACTACCCATTCTTTCAGAAAATCATTCAGAACCCCATAGTCAAACCACATACAGACAGGTGCATGAGCCGGCCAGCCATCATTGTCATGATAGTAAACGGAAGTGTCTGCTACTTCATTGCATTTTTCACCGGGAAATTTCTTAGGGAGAAACAGATGCAATGCAGATGGATTAAATTCATCCAGCCAGAAAAGCAGTTCCATCATTTCGGAGGCGTCATGTCCAACGGTATCATAGAGGGTATAAGGATTAACATCCAGAGCCTTAGCCATTTTATCAACCAGATCTTTTTTCGGAACACGAACGCCTTTTTCATATTGTACAATTCTATGTTGATCGGTCAGTCCGATCTTCTCTGACAGTTCTTTTTGTGTCATTTTCCGGAACGTCCGGATTTTTTTTAGTTTCAGATTAAAATTCATAAAGTCACCTCTGCATTAGTCCTGATAAACATTCGTTGAAGATAGTGAAATCAAGAAATGAATAATTATTTGTCCATATTATAACACAAGATAGCAGAAAATCAACAAAAAAGAGTACAAAAAAGAACCCAAAACGCAAGAAGTGCTATTGACATTAGCAGTAACGGGGGATATAATGACATTAATCGAAATAGGTACAAAAATGTATACATACAAAACTTTTGATTATTGAACTTTGAAAATTGAATGAGCTGTATGGGTGCCTTTCGGGCTTAAAGGTAACACAGGATTCCACCGCTGTATCAGAGAGTAGTATGTGGAAACCGAAGATACTCCGGCAACGGCTGGTATGCTTGAGAAGAAGCTGCCAGTATTCAGAAAGATTTCTGATAGAGGTGAATTGTAACGTTGACACCGCCATATACAAATGGAAGCCAACACGCCGAACAGAATGGAAAATCATCGTAAGAAGTCCAAACAAAAAGTATATGTACTGACAACGGGCATAACCGCTGTCTGGGAGGTGATGCAGAAGAATACGGAGGAAAGGAGGTATGTGCATCATGAGAAAAACAACAGAGTATAAGGCTAAGAATCGTCTGACGGTAGATATTGAAGGATTAATGGCAATGTTATCCTGCGGAGAAGTAACTGCAAAGAAAATTGCAGATTATGCAGAAGCAAGAGTGATTATTGGAAGACGTGTTCTTTATAACGTGGATAAGATAAAAAAATATCTTGATGCAATGGCAGTGTAATGAAAGATGAGAAGATAAAATACAACAACTTTCCTTCGGAATGAAAAGTAAAAAAGGGAAAATATTCCTGTAAAACAGGCAAATAAAAATTAGCATTTTGCAGGAATTTACCCTTGGAAATCATAAAATATTATGTTAATCTGTGAGCAGATATCAGACAGTATATGACTGATACAGACAGGACAAAAATCATTCCGAATAACGAAAAATGAAGTGAAAGGAATGATTGATATGGCAAGAAAAGATAATAAAGGCAGAAATTTAAAAACAGGTGAATACCAGCGCCCGGATGGACGTTATGAGTATCGCTACAAGGATGAAATTACCGGAAAGCGTAATTCGGTTTATGCAGCTGATCTGGCGAGTCTGCGAGAAATGGAAAAGAAGATCAATAAGGATATGGATGATCTGCTTATTACAGATGCATCAGTCAAGAAGCTGACTGTAAATACGTTGTTTGTGCGATACGTGGCAACAAAGAATATCAAGGAAAGAACGAAAAAGAATTATATCCGTATGTGGGACTACCGTATACGAAATACTTTGGGAAACATTCGTGTTGTGGATTTTAAGACATCTCACGTAAGGACATTCTTTTCCGCATTGTCAGATGAAGAACTGGCACACAGCACGATCAAAGGTCTTTATGGTTTATTGAATCCCAGTTTTGAACTGGCAGTGGAAGACGGGATTATCCGTAAGAATCCGGTAACTGGAACACTTGGAGATTATGGAGCTCCGGCAAAAGAGAAAGAAGCACTGACACTGGAACAGCAGGAAAAACTTCTAAAGTTTGTTGAACAGAGTAATGTGTATAAGCCTCATCTTCCAATGATGCAGGTTATGTTTGGGGCTTGCCTGAGAGTGAGTGAGACCATCGGCTTAACCTGGTCAGATGTGGATATGAAGAATCGGGAGATCCATGTAGGTGGACAGCTTGTATATTATGAAGGTGATGAAGGATATTGTTTCCATGATTCAGAAACCAAAACGGATGCAGGAATCAGAGACATTCCTATGACACAGATGGTATATGATGCGTTCCGTAAACAGAGAGAGCTGAACTTGATGCTTGGTTTGCAGAGTAATGTTGAGATCGGTGGACGCAGTGGATTCATCTTCAATACAAAGCATGGACGTCCAATCATGCCGGCGGGAGTGAACAGCTTTCTGAAAAATATTGTCAATGCCTATAATAAGAAAGAAAGCAAACTGGCAGAAGAAGAGAAGCGAGAGCCGGAGCTGATGCCTCCTATTTCATCGCACACCCTTCGTCATACGGGATGTACCAGACTGGGTGAGAACAATGTCAATCCCAAAGTTATGCAGTATGTGATGGGCCATTCAGATGCACAGATCACAATGAATGTCTACAATCATATTGCTGAGAAGTCTCATGTGGAGAATGAGATGTCTAAAATGAACCTGCCAGAAACCGTACCTGCTGTGGTATAAACCAGAAGTCGTTGTCGTAAAATGTGGTAAGAAAATCAGACGAATATATTTTTCCAAGAATTTGTCGTAAAAATGTGGTCAAACCAAGAAAATTGAGTGCGAAAGTAAGTGAAAAATCCCTGTGAAGCCCGTAAAATCAAGGCTTCACAAATTCTCCACAAATAATTAGCACTCACCTCTTGACAGTGCTAACAAAAAGTGTTATGTTAACTACTGTAATGAAAGTGTATCTTGAATTACAGTAGTTTTTATATGTCAGGAGGTAAATGATTATGGATATGGACAAATATACAAGAAAGTCGCTTGAAGTAATAGAAAAAGCGAAAGATAAAGCCCTGGAATATGATAATCAGGAGCTTGCACAGATTCATTTACTTGCAGGATTGCTTGAGATAGACGAAAGCCTTATTTCGAAGATTTTTGAAAAACTCGATATAGATGTAACAGCAGCGGTAAATAGGGTGGAAGATAAGCTTGCATCACTGCCAAAAGTAAGTGGCGGAAATCTGTATGCCGGAAATAATTTTTCAAAGGCGCTCATTCAGGCTGAAAAGGAAGCAAAGCAGATGGGAGACAGCTTTGTATCGGTTGAGCATCTGTTCCTTGGACTGATCGAAAAAGCCGATTCCGATGTGAAGCCATTGCTTAAAACATGGGCGATCGATCGGAACACATTTTTAAAGGCTCTGGCAGATATCAGAGGAAATAAAAAGGTAGACAGTGAGAATCCGGAAGATTCCTATGAAGCAATGGAGAAGTTCGGATACGATCTGGTGGAACGGGCAAGAGAGCAGAAGATCGATCCGGTTATCGGACGAGATGCTGAGATACGAAACGTGATCCGGATCCTTTCCCGTAAGACCAAGAATAACCCGGTTCTGATCGGTGAACCTGGTGTAGGTAAGACAGCGGTTGCAGAAGGCCTGGCACAGCGTATTGTCAGAGGTGATGTGCCGGAAGGCTTGAAGAATAAGAAGATATTCGCACTGGATATGGGTGCGCTGGTTGCCGGTGCCAAGTATCGTGGTGAATTTGAGGAACGTCTGAAGACAGTTCTGGATGAAGTAAAGAAATCAGAAGGTGAGATAATCCTCTTTATTGATGAGCTGCATACGATTGTTGGAGCCGGTAAGACAGATGGCGCAATGGATGCAGGCAATATGTTAAAGCCTATGCTTGCCCGTGGCGAACTGCATTGTATCGGTGCAACGACACTTGACGAATACAGACAGTACATTGAAAAGGATGCCGCTCTGGAACGTCGTTTCCAACCGGTACAGATCGATGAGCCGACGGTAGAAGATACGATCTCCATTCTTCGTGGTATCAAGGAAAGATATGAGGTGTTCCATGGAGTTAAGATCTCGGATGGTGCATTGGTAAGTGCAGCGGTACTTTCCAATCGGTACATTACAGATCGTTTCCTTCCGGATAAAGCGATCGACCTTGTCGATGAAGCCTGTGCGATGATCAAGACGGAGTTGGATTCCATGCCGGCCGAAGTCGATGAGATCACAAGAAAAATCATGCAGCTTGAGATCGAGGAAGCCGCACTGAAGAAAGAGGAAGACCACCTGAGCAAGCAGAGACTGGCGGATATACAGTTAGAGCTTGCAGAGTTAAAGGATAAAGCAAATAATCTGAAAGCCAAATGGGAGAATGAAAAGGCAGGCGTTGAGAAGATCCGTAACCTGAAAGAGGAGATCGAGAAGATCAAGAATGATATTCAGGTTGCCCAGAGAAATTACGATCTGAACAAAGCAGCCGAATTGCAGTATGGCAAACTTCCGGCAGCTCAGAAAGAGCTGGAACTGGCAGAGCAGTCCGCATCGGAGAAAGAACGAAAGCTGGTACATGAGGTCGTATCAGAAGAAGAAATTTCGGAGATTGTATCCAAGTGGACCGGTATTCCGGTAGCCAAACTGACGGCGAGTGAAAAGAGTAAGACACTGAATCTTGCAGATGAACTTCATAAGAGGGTTGTCGGTCAGGATGAAGCTGTTGAATATGTCAGCGATGCGATCATCCGTTCCAAAGCAGGAATCAAGGATCCAAGCAAGCCAATCGGCTCATTCCTGTTCCTTGGACCAACCGGTGTAGGTAAGACAGAGCTTGCAAAGACACTGGCAGAAGCTTTATTTGATAATGAACAGAACATGGTTCGTATCGATATGAGTGAATATATGGAGAAATACAGTGTATCCAGACTGATCGGAGCGCCTCCTGGATATGTAGGCTACGATGAAGGCGGACAGCTTACCGAGGCAGTTCGTAGGAAACCATATTCGGTTGTCTTATTCGATGAAGTTGAGAAGGCACATCCGGATGTATTCAATGTATTATTACAGGTATTGGATGATGGACGTATCACGGACTCACAGGGTAGAACGGTAGACTTTAAGAATACGATCATCATTATGACATCGAATATCGGTGGTGTGGATATCGCAGAAGGCGGTGGCGAGATTACTGATGAGATACGGGAGACAGTTATGAATAAACTGAAACAGCACTTCCGTCCGGAGTTCCTGAACCGTATCGATGAGACGATCATCTTTAAGTCATTAAGCAAAGAGAACATCGGCAGTATCGTTGATCTTATGGTCAAGGATCTGAACAAACGTCTGGCCGGACAGGAGATTACGATCAAGCTTACAGATGAGGCCAAGAGTGCGATCATCGATCAGGGCTATGATCCGGTCTATGGTGCAAGACCATTGAAGCGTTTTATTCAGAAGAATGTCGAGACGCTGGTTGCCCGTATGATCCTTGCAGGTGAAGTGTCCACCCAGTCAGCGATCATCATTGACTATGACGGTCAGAAATTGACAGCGAGAAATGAGAAGTAGTAATATAAACAGGTAGTAAATGCCTGGTAACAACTAAAATAAGCATGATAAAAGGGATTGGCATTGAAAATATTTTTCGGTGTCAGTCCCTTTAATCTTATTTTAATGATGGTATGCCATTGTATATTAGGATAGGGAGGTTGTGTCCATGCGCATTTTGGTTGTTGAAGATGAATTGGATCTGAATCATATAATATGTAATAAACTGACAAAAGAAGGCTACAATGTAGATGCCTGTTTTGACGGACAGGCAGCACTTGATTATCTGGAGACAGCAAGTTACGATGGAGTTATAATGGATATTATGATTCCGAAGAAAGATGGTATGTCGGTTTTAAAAACAATCCGGGCAGAAGGAATACAGGTTCCGGTGCTTTTTTTGACTGCAAAGTCCGAAACGCAGGATATTGTCAGGGGACTGGATGCAGGAGCCAGTGACTATATGACAAAACCGTTTGAGTTTTCGGAATTGCTCGCAAGGTTAAGGGTAATGCTTCGTACTGTACATATAAGTAATGACAGCATTTTGAATTATGGGTCATTACAGATTGATACAAATAATCACCGGGTTGTCCGGGATGGTGTGACTGTCGATCTTACAGTCCGGGAATATGCAATCCTGGAATATCTGGTGCGAAACAAGAACATTGTTGTCACAAGAGAACAGATTCGTGCAAATATATGGAGCATTGATGATGATATCAATTCAAATGTAGTTGATGTATATATTCGATATCTTCGCAGAAAAATCGATGATCCATTTGAGGAAAAACTGATACATACGATCCGGGGAGTAGGTTATAGACTGGAATGTTAAAAAGGAAAATCTCATTTATTAATTTTACTGTTATTGTTTGTGGACTTATCATTGCAGCAGGAACGATATGTCTTTTATTGATGCAGAAGAATCTGATCACAGAGGATACTAAATATCTGGCTTATACAGAACTGGCGCAGGAAGTGAAACGTGCAAAAAAAAATATAGGATTTGATGAGAGTGAGAATCCGTATATAAAAAGCGATTTTTACGATCTGGAAGAGAAAGATACTTATAACGAAAATGTATATGTGTTTTTACAGTCAAGAGACGGAAGTTTTCTTGATGGCAGAATGCCGGATGATTTCAGAACCGGGCTTGATATCGGATTACAGAGTCTTACAAAAGTAACCTTTCAGGGAGAGCGTTATTACGTAGCAACCAGACGTGGAAAAATGAAGAATGGAACGGAGGATGACAGTTTTTATCTGGTATGTGCTATGATATCGGAACAGGCGGTGAAAGACAATTATCGCGAACTGTGGCATCAGTCATATTTGGTGATAGGAGTTGTTGGCGCATTTTTTATTTTATTTGCCCTTTTATTAAGATATCTGATCGCTGTACCAATGAGACAGTTGAATGAATCGATAAAAAAGAGCGGGGAGAATCTGGATTTTACGGATAGTCTGGAATATAAAGGATGTTTTAAAGAACTTCAGATGTTAACAGATGCAAATAATCATTTGTACCAGAGAGTGCAGCAGGAGTTGGAACGTCAGGAAGAATTTAATGCGAATGTATCCCATGAACTTCGTACGCCTATTGCTGTTATGCATGCACAATGCCAGATGTCGAGAGAGGTGGCAGAAAAGAAGCAGGATAAAGAAGCAATAAAAAGTATAGAGGTATTTGAGCGACAGACAAACCGTATGAAGAATCTGGTTGATCAATTGCTTCAGATGACTGCAATAGATAGAAAGGGGACAACATTCAGTATAGAAGATATTGATGTTCGGGATGTAATTGAATCTGCATGTGATGATATAGCATATATTGATACGAAACACATTACATTTGAATATTCCCTTCAGCCGACTATCATACAGGCAAATATGAATCTTATCTATATTGTTATAAATAACTTGCTTTCAAATGCTGTAAAGTATAGCAATGAAGGAGCTAAAATCTATGTGTCCTGTGGAGAGAAAGACGGAAAGTCGTATATTCGTATTCAGGATGAAGGCTGTGGAATAGAGAAAGAAAATATATCCAAAATATTTGAAAGCTTTTATCGAGAAAAAAAAGATCGTAATGCGGAAGGCTTTGGTCTGGGACTTTCACAGGCAATGAAGATTGCTGAGTTATATGGGGGAGGGATTTATGTTGAAAGTACAAAGAATAAAGGAAGTATTTTCACATTTTTTATTCCAAAACCTTAAAAATAAATAGAAGAATGTCGAATTTTTAATAGAGCTTTAATATTGGATTTTTATAATCCGATATTAGGGTTCTTTTTTTTATGTAGAAAGAACAATATATCGAGTAGGACTTGCTTGGAGGATTATATGAGAAATTATAAACGATTGATTCATTTGTTACTTGGACCGGTTCTATTCCTGTTGGCATGCTTTCTTTTACCGCATTCAGTTCTGCCGACATTTGCAGAACGGGCAGCAGTTGGAACGGTATTCTGGATGGCATACTGGTGGGTAACAGGTCCGGTAGATTATGCAGTAACGGCGTTTTTGCCGATTGCGATCAATGCAGTAGTTCCTATGGCGGAGATGAAGGTCATAATATCGAATTATGCGGACGAAACGATTCTGCTGCTGCTTGGAGCTTCGATCATAACAGTATTATGGGAAAATACAGGACTGGACAAACGAATTGCGATCACGTTTCTGCGTCTGATCGGAAACAGTCTTAGAATGCAGCTTGTGTTCTGGTTTGCGTTGTCAATGGTATTATCTGCGGTGCTTCCGAATGCAGTAGTATGCGCAACGATCACGCCGATCGCAGTTTCTATGCTGAAATATATTGGAATGGATGACGTGAAAAACAGCAAGACGGCATCGAAGATCCTGCTGACGATCGCTTATGCGACAGGACTTGGTGGTCTGGCATCTCCACTTGGTGGGGCTATGAATCTGGTAACGGTGGAATATATCCAGCAGTTGACCGGAAAAGAATATATGTATTCCTCCTGGGTTATCCGGTTCCTTCCGGTTATGCTGATTTTAATGCTGATCAATGTAGTATTTATTCTTCGTGATGTAAAGAAGACAGATCTGTTAGGTGGTTCCAGTGAATATTTTGCGGAACAGTACCGGAAGCTTCCAAAGATGAGCTTTGAAGAAAAATCCGCACTTGTGCTGTTTGTAGTGGCAACAGGTCTGGCATTTACCAGACAGCTTTATCAGGATATATTGCCGGGATTAAAGCCTGCATATGTATTTATCATCTGTGCGATCATCGCCTTTCTTTTTACAAATAAAGAGGGAAAACGGATCATGGTCTGGAAACAGGTGCAGGGAAAGATCGTCTGGGATCTGATGTATATATTTGCCGGAGGTCTGGCACTTGGAAGCCTGATCAATGCAACAGGTGTTGCAAAAGCACTTGGAGAAGTGATTTCTTCCCTTGATATGAAGGGTGGTTTTGTAACGATCCTGATCATTCTGACTGCAACACTACTGTTGTCGGATGTGACCTCAAATACAGCTACGGCAGCGGTTGCGATTCCACTTGTGATCTCAATCACACAGGGATGTGGGCTGAATCCGATTCCGTATATATATGTAGCATCCATTGGTGTGAACCTGTCTTATATGCTGCCAACGTCGATCCGTGCGATTCCGGTGGGATATGGACTGGAACCAAAGTATATGTTCCGGGAAGGCTGGAAGATTTCCCTTATCATTATTCTTGTAATGTCGATCATTTGCACATTGCTGTTAAAATACTGGAGCACATTCAGTACGGTGTAAAAAAAGCCATACAGAAACGGGCGTGAAACAAAGAGAAAGAAATGGAGAGAAGGCATGTCTGTCGTATCATACATATTTATAGTATTCTTAGCAGTTACAGTTTTGATATATTATATAGTACCAAAGAAAATCCAGTGGTGGGTGCTCCTTGCCGCAAGTGTGGTTTTCTATGCTTATAGTGGGATTGATGATCTCCTGATCGTAGTTGGAACCGCATTTCTGGTATATCCGTTGACAATGTTGATGGAGAAAAATCTGGAGGAACAGGACCGGCTGCTTCTGGATGCAGATAAGAGAACTGCAAGAAAGATAAAAACAGCACAGAAAAAGAAACGAAAGAAATATCTGGTGCTAGCATTGCTGATCGTAATAGGTGCGCTTATTGTATTCAAGGTGACAGGATTTGCCATCGAGAACATCAAACGTTTTCTTCCATACGAAGCGATACAGCGGATTCCGGACTGGCATTTCCCTGCACCGCTTGGAGTTTCTTTTTATTCCTTTATGATGATCTCTTATCTGGTTGATGTCTATAACGGAAGGATCCATGCACAGAAGAATTTTCTGAAATATCTGTCGTATGTATTATATTTTCCACATATTACGCAGGGACCGATTGCGCGATATGAACTGGTTGCGCATCAACTATGGGAAAAGCATAAGTTTGATTATGATACGGTGATAAAAGGTACATGGTTGATTCTGTGGGGAGCACTTAAGAAAATGGTGATGGCAGACCGTATCAGTCCATTTGTGACAGAAGTATTTAAACATTCTGATCAGTATGAAGGTATGATCTTCTTTCTGGCGGCGGTTATGTACTCCATCCAGATTTACTGTGATTTCTCCGGATGCATGGATATCGTACGTGGCGCATCGGAGTGCTTTGGCATTACGCTTGGAGAAAATTTCAGGCGGCCATATTTTTCCCAGACGTTGCCGGAGTTCTGGAGAAGATGGCATATTTCACTCGGAGCGTTCTTCAGAGAATATGTATTCTATCCGGTATCGACTTCAAAGATCCTGTTGAAATGGAATACCAAGGTGCGGAAATATCTGGGAAATACCATAGGAACCGGATTTGCCTCTTGTGTACCGATCCTGTGCGTATGGATCCTGACCGGACTCTGGCATGGGGCAAAGTGGAATTATATCGGCTGGGGATTGTTTCACGGAATCCTGATCTGCTTATCGACATTATTTGAGCAGCCGGTCGCTAAATTAACAGAGAAACTGAATATACGGACAAACTGTATAAGCTGGAATATATTCCGGATGCTTCGGACATTTTTATTATGTGTGATCGGACGTATCATTTTTATGGGAAAGGGAATCCGTGCGAGTTTTCAAATGATTACATCCTGTATAGTAGATTACAGAAAAATTTATGATCTGGTAAATGATTTTTCTATATCTCAGCGGGAGTGGGGAGTAATCTTTATCGGTGTACTGATTTTGTTATGTGTATCAATTGCACAGGAGATTCGGGAGCAAATAGGAATAAAGGAAGATATCAGAGACTGGCTGCTGCGTCAGAATCTTTGGCTGCGATGGACGGTTCTTATTGCCGGTATTTTATGCGTGCTGATATTTGGAGTATATGGAACCGGCAGCCAGATTGTATTTATATATGAGCAATTCTAAAAGGAGCTAAAATGAAATTAATAAACACAAAAGGATTTCAGATTATAAAGAAAATAATATCTGTTATAATATTTTTCGTTATATTAGTATATTTGGTTTCTAAGACTGGTCAGTTTGCAAGACCGGATGATAATGATACAGATATGTGGGCAACATATTATGCGGAAGATAAAAATACTATTGATGTGATCATGATTGGTTCAAGTGCCTTGTATCGTTATTGGATAGCTCCGCAGGCATATGAAGAACAGGGGTTTACGTCCACGGTTATAGGAAGTGCCAGTCAGGATATCTGTCAGATACCATATATTATGGAGGAAGCAGTCAAAAGTCAGGATGCAGATTTGATCGTGGTAGAGCTTAGAAATATAGTAGCGAGAGATCAGTATGATGCGATTAGTCCGGAAGAACAGAAATATCGATTTGAGGTTGTAACATCCGGAATGAATCCGTCAATTACACGTTTAAAAATGATCAATGATTTATATGATGAAGATTTGATAAGTAAGATGGAAATGATGTTCTCGGTATTAAAGTATCATAATAATTTAATGGAATACGACAGAGACTATTTGATCGAGCGATTAAAAAATGAACCGGTTTCAGACAAATATGTAAATGTAAGAGCAGATGTAAAAGCAAAGAAAAAACTGGTATATGAGTCAGATGATGATACGATATTATCGGAGAAATCTAAAACTTATATAGATGCAATTGAGGACAAGGCAAAAGAGCTGGATAAAAAGGTGCTTTTAATATTTACCCCATATAAACCACGCAAAGATCAGATCGTTGAACAAAAGCAGATCGGTGAATACTGTAAGAAACAGGGATATGATTATCTGGATATGAATCTTTATGTGGATGACATAGGGCTTGACTTTTCAACGGATTTATACAATGGCAAACATACCAATGTTGCAGGTTCGCAGAAAGTGACAACATATCTGGCAGAATACATGAAACAACAATATGGATTGAGTGCTGATTTGGATAAAAAACAAAAAGCTGAATGGCAGCATGCCTGTGAACTATGGCACGAAGAGAGAACTACACTTATGCAGAAATGGGAAGATAATATTGTAAAGGAGAAATAATATAGAAATGGAAACAGTGCTTCATTATATAAAAAAATATTCGGAGACACAGCCGGATACACCGGCTGTCTGTGAGTTAAAAAAATATCTGACATATTCGGAGTATTGGACAGCGATCAGAAAGATGGCAAATGTGCTGGTCCGAAATGGTATAAAAAAGGACGCACATGTTATTTTGCGATGTACTCAGGATATTAATTATATGGTTTTGTTTTCGGCTTTGCAATATATACAGGCACTTGTGATTCCTGTAGAGCGATCCACTTCACCGGAGCGTATACAGGAGATTCGGGATAAGGTGGATGCAGAATGGCTGATCTCAAATAGAGAGTCAGAGGGAATGTGCTGGTTATCCACAAAGAAGCTGGTGGAGCAGATGAAAAGTGCAGAAGAACTGGAATATCCACTTCCGAATTCAGATACATGGTCAATGTTGTTATTCACGACTGGTACGACTGGGAACTCAAAAGGTGTTGTCATGTATCATAAGAATGACGTTGCTATCGCCGGAAATGTCATGGAAGGAACACAGATGAAACCGGGAAATGTGGAGATCATACCGATGCCGCTTAATCATTCCTTTGGTATAAGACGGTATCAGTCGGATATGATTAATGGCGGAACCGTTTGTCTGATGAATGGCATGGCGCTGATCGGCAATCTCTGGAAGATGCTCGAGCAGTATCATGCAACATCTATGGCGATTTCTCCGGCAACGCTCGGAATGATCTTTCACCTGTCAGGTGACAGGATCTCCGAATATGCGGATCAGATTGATTATATACAGGTGGGGTCAGCACCACTTCCGGAAACAGATAAGGAAAAATTACTCCGGTATCTTCCGAATACAAGACTCTATAATTTTTATGGATCATCAGAAGCCGGCTGTTCATGTATTCTGGAATTCAGCCGACAGAATAAGAATGGTTGTATCGGATATCCGACCGTCAATTCTCTGGTGCGTTTTATAGATGGAGAAGGAAATGTTATAGAGAATGGATCCGAGAAACAGCCTGCTTTACTGGGTTGGGGTGGTTCGATTGTTATGGAGGGCTATTACAATGATCCGGAGCTTACTGCGAAAACGGTAGTGGATGGATATGTTATGACAAATGATCTTGGCTATATGGATGAAGATGGCAGTATTATTCTGGTTGGACGGGCGGATGATGTTATTAACTATGGCGGAAGCAAGATCTCGCCGGCAGAGGTAGAAGCTGTTGCGATCCGGTATCCGGGTGTGGCAGATTGTGCCTACAGTTCCGTTCAGGATCCAATCACCGGAGAATTACCGGTTATGCTGATTGTACAAGAGGATGGTTTTGACGAAGCTGCATTCTTGATCTATATGCAGCAACAGGTAGAAAGCTATAAGCTACCACAGAAGATATTTTATATTGAAGAAGTACCGAAGACATTTAAAGGCTCGCTTCTTCGAAAAGAAATAAAAAAGATAGCAGAATCAAAGAACAAAGGAGAATAAGATTATGAATGATTTTATTGCAATGTTAAAAAAGATCAAGCCAAATGTTGACTTTGAAAATGAAGATGCATTGGTAGATGATGGGATACTGGAATCTCTGGATATTATAACGATCATTGCGGAGATTGCAGACAAATACGATGTTATCATCCCAAGTGATGAGATCACATCTGATAATTTCAATTCTGCAGAAGCCTTGTATGAGCTGGTAGAAGATCTGAAATAATTTTATCGTAAATATGTGCTGATAGTAAAAAGTATAACAGGAAATAGAATGCCCTCAAAGAATGACAGGTCTGCCAGCAGGCAGAGAAGATGTCAAACTTTGAGGGAGTTTTTGTTATAAATCTGTGAAGTGCGTCGTAAAAAGTAAAGCAGGATGTTATACTGAACAGGTAAATTACAGATGCTATTTGCCTCTATGTATGAGAAGCCGACAGGACGCATATCAGAAAATACATTATCTGGCAGAAAGAATAAGATTATGAATAAGGTAGAAAAGAACAAGAAAAAAAGGCATATTCACAGAATCCTTCTTCTTACAGGAGTGCTTCCGGTCATAGTGATAAATGCAGCAGCGTGGGCTGCTCCGTGGATCAGTGAAAAGGTGGGATGGGGAAACTGGTGTGACTGGTATGCCGAATATGTGAATCCGGTTATCGTTGCAATATTTGCAAGATTTGGCAATCTGTTTTCCTTTTCGCTCGGAGAGGTTATGATCGTTACGGCGATTCTGCTGATCCTTGCATTCCTGATTTTGAATATTCTGTTGATCTTTTTAAGAAAACATAAGAAATATCGGAGATTTTGCAGGATCTATGACCTTGTTGTTGCATATATAACGGTTGTGGTCTGTCTTATTATGACCGGAAACTGTACGATCTACTATCACTGTTCAGCGATTTCTGTAAACGGGGAAACAGAGGAACGGCAGTATAAGGTAGAAGAATTGCAGGAGCTTCGCAATTATATCGTAAAGCAGTGTAACGAATACAGTACAAAAGTAGAGCGGGATGAAAACGGACACATAACATATGACGGAGATATGCAGGAACAGGCACGAAATGCACTTCGGAAACTGTCCGGCCGGTATCCACGGTTATCCGGGTACTATCCGAATGTCAAGCATATGATATTCTCCGGGCTGATGAGCCAGAGCTATATGGCGGGATATTATTTCCCATTTTCGATGGAAGCAAACTGTAATGCAAATATGTATATCACAAATTATCCGGCGACCTATTGCCATGAGCTGGCGCATCTGCATGGGTATATCTATGAGGATGAGGCAAACTTTATATCTTATCTTGCCTGTATCGGCAGCGAAGATCCATTCTTTATTTATTCCGGGTATCTGAGTGTATTATCTTATGTAGATAATGCCTATTATGAGGCTATCGGGGAGGACGCGGAGCTATATCTGGCAAATGAGAGGATATCCGAACAGGTGCTGTCAGATGATATCTTTCTACTCCCGGAGACATGGGAAAAGGTGGAGGATAAGGCCATTCTATCGACGGATACCGTCAATCAGGCATCCAATACCTTCACTGAAACAAGTCTGAACCTGAACGGTGTCTCAGACGGTTTCGCAGCCTATGACCGCGTGACCGGACTGTTATTACGATACTACGATGAAGAGTTGTATTAAATGTGTATGTTCATAAAAATTCAGCAATCTCTAACAGGATCATAGAAAAAGATTAACAGGTATCCGTTTTTATATACCTTTATGTAACAGACCTTTTTTCACGTCGGTCCTTAGCGAACTGCTAAAGGCAGTGAGGTTAGTACCGTTACGTGAAAAATAGAGCGCGAGCGTTCTGTGAAATAAAGGGTATATAAAACCGGATACCTGTTAATCTTTTTGCGAAATAGAACGAAAGTGATTTGCGAAATGGATGATAGCAGCTAACTTCTTCCGTACGATACATTATAATGCCAGCAGCTTCCTGCAAAGGGCAACATGCGCGTCCCCGTCAGTCGTACAGCTGTTATAGATCTCGACTGTTCCATCTCCGGTAGAATCTGATTTTAAGCCTGCTGCGATCAGGCGGCGACGCAGTTCTACGGCAGTTCCGTGGCTCCCGACAAAAATCTTGATGTCCGGACCGACAACGGTTCGGATCATTTTTTCCACAAACGGATAGTGTGTACAGCCAAGCACGATCGCATCAATTCCCTTTTCCAGATAAGGCGAGAGAACCTCTTGCAGATAATCATGAAGCTTCGGACTGTCCAGATCTCCGTTTTCCACAAAGCCAACCAGCTTTGGACATGGTACACGGTAGATTACGGATCGGTCTTCGTATGTATGCATCAGTGACAGAAACTTATCCTGTTTTAATGTCATAGGGGTAGCCATAACCGCGATCCGGTCATGTTCCTTCCAGAGAACGGCTGGTTTTAATGCCGGTTCAATACCGATTACCGGGATATCGGGATGGTCGGTACGGAGCATGGTGGCAGCGGCACTGGTTGCTGTATTGCAGGCAATCACGATCGCTTTTGCATCATGTTCAAGCAGAAATTCTACACAGCTCCGACTTAGGTTCTGAATGTCGGTGACTGAACGTGTACCATATGGAGCATGTGCAGAATCACCATAATATATATAATTTTCCTCCGGCATCAGTGCAACGATTTCTTTTAAGACGCTGATACCGCCAATGCCGGAATCAAATATACCGATTGGACGGGAATTATCTTTCATTTGTAAAACCTCCTAAAAATACCTGCATTTGAAAATTATACTACTATATGAAAAGAAAAGACAACCTATAAGTAAAAAACGATATAAAACATTTTAATAAGGCAAAAGAATAAGGTGAAAATCTTCAGAATCGGAAGAAACCGGAAAAAAAGTTGCGTATTCTGCAGTTGCCATATATAATCGGGGAGTGAACAGAGATATAAAATAAATAAAAAGACAGTAAACGGTCGAATCATATAATTCAAAACAGTCGGCAGACAGTCAGGAGGAAAAGAATGGAAGCAGAACACATAATCCCTATAAGCCGGGATTTGGAATCTCGGGTTAAAGAAAAAATGATCGAATATTATACAGGAGATGCCAGACGGATCCATCATTTTCTGAAGGTTCATTCTTTTGCCAAGCTGATCGGTGAGATGGAAGGCATTGCAGGAAAAGAGATGGAAATACTGGAAGTAGCCGCACTTGTGCATGATATAGGAATAAAGAATTCAGAAAAGAAATATGGATATAATACAGGGAAAACGCAGGAGAAGGAAGGACCGCCGGAAGCAGAAAAGCTGCTTTTGTCTTTGACGGATGATACTGCATTTATTGAAAGAGTATGCTATCTGGTCGGTCATCACCATACTTATTCGAATATTGACGGAACGGATTATCAGATACTGGTAGAAGCAGATTTTCTTGTTAATCTGTATGAGGATAAAGAACATATTAAGGCAGTCTGGTCTGCCTATGAGAAGATTTTCCGGACACGGTCGGGAAGAAAGCTTTGCAGGGAGATTTTTGAACTGTCATAAATATAAGAAAATCTTAACCGATTTTTAATTATTGCCGTAGTTCATGTGCTTGCAGGAATGGGATAAATTATATATAATGAGATGATGTGCTGAATGTTACAGGAAAAGGTAATATTCATATGACCGGAAATATTGAGAAAAGATATGGATACAGAAGCCTGAAACAGATTATAAAACACAGAAGATATATGGTTATTAGGAGGACGTAATGAGTAAATACAAGATTAATACAACATGTGTACAGGGAGGTTATGAACCGGGAAACGGAGAACCACGACAGGTTCCGATCTACCAGAGCACGACATTCAAATATGCAACAAGTGAGGATATGGGTAAATTATTCGATCTGGAGGCAGACGGATATTTTTATTCCCGACTTCAGAATCCTACAAATGATCTGGTTGCAAAGAAGATCTGTCAGTTAGAGGGTGGTGCAGCTGCAATGCTTACCGGTTCCGGTCAGGCTGCAAACTTCTATGCAGTATTCAATATTGCAAATTGCGGCGATCATGTTGTTGCATCGAATTCTATCTATGGCGGAACCTACAACTTATTTGCTGTAACCATGAAGAAGATGGGAATCGATTTCACATTTGTTGATCCGGATGCATCCGAAGATGAGATCCGTGCAGCCTTCCGCCCGAATACCAAGGCGTTATTTGGTGAGATCATAGCAAATCCGGCTCTGACTGTATTAGATATTGAGAAGTTCGCAAAGGTAGCTCACGAGCAGGGAGTACCGCTTATCGTAGATAATACATTCCCGACTCCGATCAACTGTCGTCCGATCGAATGGGGAGCAGATATCGTAACTCATTCCACAACCAAATACATGGACGGACATGGAGCAGCTGTCGGTGGATGCATCGTAGATGCTGGAAAGTTCGACTGGATGAAATACGCAGACAAATTCCCGGGACTTACCACACCGGATGACAGTTATCATGGAATTACATATGCAGAGAAGTTCGGAAAAGAAGGCGCATTTATCACAAAGGCAACTGCACAGCTGATGCGTGATTTCGGTTCTGTACAGTCTCCGCAGAGTGCATTTATCCTGAATCTCGGACTGGAGAGTCTGCATGTCAGAGTAAAGCGTCATTGTGAGAATGCACTCGCAGTTGCAAAATATCTGGAACAGAATGATAAGGTTGCTTATGTGAATTACTGCGGACTGGAAAATGACAAATATCACGCACTTGCAGAAAAATATCTGCCAAACGGCTCCTGCGGTGTTGTAAGCTTCGGTGTAAAGGGCGGAAGAAAAGCAGCGGAAGAATTCATGAAGCACTTAAAACTTGGCTCAATCGAGACACATGTAGCTGATGCAAGAACTTGTTGTCTGCATCCGGCAAGTGCAACACACAGGCAGATGAATGATGAGGAACTGACAGCATGTGGTGTATATCCGGATCTTGTTCGTTATTCATGTGGACTGGAAGATGCGGAAGATCTGATTGCGGATCTGGAACAGGCATTTGCACAGATCTAGGATCTGATCCGGTCTGAAAATAGAAAGAAGAAAGCCACAGCAGAGCTGTTATACAGAATAACAGATGGAATACTCTGTTGCGGATGGAGGAAGAGATGAAGTTAAGAATTGCCAAGGGCTGTATTGTAATTATGCCTGTGATCGGTACGCTGGGACTGTTTATATTTACATTTGTCGGAAAGATCATATACGGATGGGGACTGTTTGTTATCATGCTGTTATTATCGGCTATTATCAATCAGTTTTTTTTCCGTTGTCCGCACTGTGGAAAGTCAATTCCTGCAAATGCGACACTGAATCAGAAATATTGTCCGTTATGTGGGGCTGACCTTGGTCTTATTGATTCACCGTTCAGTTATTATTCAAAATGCAAAAAAAATAAGAATGGACAGTATCAGGCATATACTACAGTTGGGTATCTGGCATTTATTGTTGGTACAGCAATCGTATTATTTATCGTTGTAGCACTTCTGGGATTTGACAGTGTATTTAAAGGAACCGGACGGATCCTGATTCTTGCGGCACTGGCGCTTGGATTTTTGATCGGTATGATGTGCAGATGTATCGTAGGGTCAGCTGCGAAGCTTGATAAAGAACATCTGTATTACAGTAAGATTCCCGGAAGATGGAAATGTTATGATATTTCTGATATAAAGGAACAGGCAAAGCTGCATAAGCCGTTTTACCATGTGGTAAGAGGGTATGTTATGATGACCAATCAGGGTGTCGTGACCATTCCGGTAGCTACTTATAAAGGTGGAAAGGAATTCCTTCAGAAGCTGACGGAATATATTAACGAGCCGATGGTGGATATTATGCCTGAGATGGTGGCATCCAAGAGAAGTGAAGAAGGCAAGAAGGCAGAAGTTAAATACAGAGCCTATAAGGACAGTATAAAAGAGAAAGGTGAAAATTAAGTATGGAAAGTGGCAAGATAAAGAATGAAGCATTGTTGGAGGCAATTGAGGTTTTTAAGGCCGAAAATAATCAGCAGAATCTAAAGAATTTTATTGAGAAGTTATTACAGGCAAGATTTATCCTGCCGGCGACACTGGATCCCAAGCCGGTGAAAGACGATCAGGGCAGGATCATGGGAGACGGAAAATTCAAAGTGAACTTCCGGGTTATCACAGATAATACAGGAAAGAATTTCTTCCCATGCTTTACAAATGATGAAGAATTCGAGCATGCGATCAAAGAAGTGGAAGTTGAGAAGATGGCACTCACTTATAAAGAGGTTGCTCCGCTGGTTCTGAATTCAAAGGGACAGATTCAGGGTATCGTGATCGATCCGTATACAGTTGGAATGCAGGTGCCGGATGCTCTGATTAAGACAGTTGATGAGAGCAGAAAGAGTGTTCTTGAAGAACAAAAGAATACGAATATCAAGAAACACACTATTCCTGCAAATACAAAGATCCGTTTGAGGAGCCCGAAATATATGCCGGTTGATATGTTAGAGGAAGCAAAGAAATTCTTTGTGGAACGCCCAAATATAAAGGCGGCTTATATTCAGATGATGGAAAAAGAAAATTCAGATGAAGAATATCTGATCACAATTGATTTTGAAGGTGATGAAGAAGATTTATTTGATTCACTTCTTCCGAAGATAAAACCGCTTGCGTTCGGTATTCCGATCGCACTTACCGGGACAGATAACGGACTTGGAAAAAAAGTTCTGGAAAATGCAGAGCCGTTCTATAAAAAAAGAAAATTAGGAGACAATAATGGTTAAAAAATATCTTATCATGTTCCTGATATCTATGGTTCCGATCGTAGAGCTGCGGGGAGCAATTCCATATGCAGCGGTATTCGGAATACCGACATTGCGGGCATTGATCATCTGTATGCTCGGAAACATACTTCCGGTTCCGGTGATCTTCTGGTTTGCCAGACGGGTTTTGATGTGGGGAAAAGACAAAAAATATATCGGAAAATTTTTTACATGGTGTATTCAGAAGGGTGAAAAAGGCGGACAGAAGCTGCTTGAGAAGACAGGCGGTGGAGTCTATATCGCACTGATGCTGTTTGTAGGAATCCCACTTCCGGGTACAGGAGCCTGGACGGGTACTCTGGCAGCCAGTTTCTTAGATCTTGACTGGAAGAAGAGCGCACTTGCCGTTATGGGTGGTGTTGTACTTGCAGGCCTGATCGTGGGAGTTGTAAGTTATGGACTGCTTGGCGCGATCGCAGCATTATTCTGATGCTGCAAATAATATAGAATAAATGGACAGAAGATATGCCTGCAGGGTGAGTGAATCCGGGGAAACTACAGGTAGATAAGGAGATAGATATGGTAAATCCGGCATCAATTTTTAAGATAAAATCCGCATGGGAGAAATTTGCATCCAATCATCCGAAGTTTCCGATGTTTTTACAGGCTGCGATGGCAAGCGGGATCAAAGAAGACTATATTATAGAAGTAAAGATCACGGATCCGGAGGGAAAGCAGATCTGTACAAATGTAAAACTGACAGAATCGGATATGGAATTATTCCATACCTTAAAGGATCTGAAGGGGTAAATGCAGACAATCCAATAAATGCGGCATATTTCTTTATAAAATTAAAAAATAGAGAATATGTCTAAAAACAGAAAAAGATTTCTTGACTTGCACTGTATACTTGTGTTATTGTTAAACGTGCGATGAAAGAGGTCTTTTTTTTATGCCTTAAAATAAGTAATGGAGGTAGATGGAAGTGCGCGTTAAAATAACATTGGCATGTCAGGATTGTAAACAGCGTAATTACAATATGACAAAGGATAAGAAAACGCATCCAGACAGAATGGAAACAAAGAAGTACTGCAGATTCTGCAAGAAGCATACAGTACACAAGGAAACAAAATAGTTCCGGACCAGTGAAGGAGGATTGGTTTAATGGCAAAAAGTGAAGAAAAATCAACAGCTCTCAAGAAAAGCTGGACCCAGGAACTAAAGGGTGAATTCAAGAAAATCACATGGCTTGACAGAACAACCCTGTTTAAGCAGTCAGCCGTAGTAATCGTTTCAACGGTAATCCTCGGAGCTATTATTGCAGTCGTTGACTGGCTTATACAAATAGGCTTGAATTTCATAATATAATGAGTAAAGGTTGGTGAATTATATGGCAGATGCAGAAAGCGCAAAATGGTATGTAGTCCATACCTACTCAGGTTATGAAAATAAGGTTAAAGCTGATATTGAGAAAACAATTGAAAACAGAAAATTACAGGACCAGATATTAGAAGTATCTGTACCCGTAGAAGAATCCATTGAGGTTAAGAACGGTGTACAGAAAGCTGTTACCAGAAAACTGTTTCCCGGCTATGTCCTGCTCAATATGATTATGAACGATGCTACATGGTATGTAGTTCGTAATACAAGAGGTGTTACAGGATTCGTAGGACCGGGATCAAAACCGGTTCCGTTATCAGATGATGAGATGAAGTACCTTGGAATCAACAAGGAGACAATCGTGATCGATGCGGAAGTAGGCGATATGGTTGAGGTTACAGCAGGTGCCTGGGAAGGTACCGTGGGTAGTATTAAGGCAATTAACCCAAGTAAACAGACCATTACCATCGATGTAGAAATATTTGGCCGTGCAACATCTGTAGAGATTGCATTCGCTGATATCAAGAAATTGTAAGAGTGAGTGGAAGGGTATCCCCCGTTATTACCACAATATTTTTGGAGGTGCGCTAAGATGGCGAAGAAAGTAGAAGGATATATCAAATTACAGATTCCTGCAGGAAAGGCAACACCTGCACCACCTGTTGGACCGGCTCTTGGTCAGCATGGTGTTAATATCGTTGCATTTACAAAAGAATTCAATGCTAGAACTGCTAACGAAGGAGATATGATCATTCCTGTTGTTATTACAGTTTATCAGGATAAGAGCTTTAGCTTTATCACTAAGACTCCTCCTGCAGCACTTCTGATCAAGAAGGCTTGTAATATCAAATCCGGTTCAGCTAACTCAAAGAAGACAAAGGTTGCAACTATCTCAAAGGCTAAGGTTCAGGAAATTGCCGAACTTAAGATGAAAGATTTAAATGCTGCAAGCCTTGAAACTGCTATGAGCATGATCGCTGGAACAGCTCGTTCAATGGGCGTTACAGTTGAAGAGTAATTAAGAATAAAAACATTTTGGTGGGAGGGTCGCTCCCGATAAGACCACAGGAGGTTTATAATGAAGAAGAGTAAGAAATATATAGATGCAAGCAAGCTCTATGACAAAACAGCCGTTTACGAATTCGAAGAGGCAGTTGCTTTGGTAAAGAAGATGGCTACAGCTAAATTTGATGAGACAATCGAAGCTCACTTAAGACTGGGCGTTGATGGACGTCACGCAGATCAGCAGGTACGTGGTGCAGTTGTATTACCTCATGGAACAGGTAAGACAGTTAAGGTTCTCGTATTCGCTAAGGGAGCTAAGGTAGACGAAGCTCTTGCTGCCGGTGCTGATTACGCAGGTGGTGAGGAATTAGTTCCAAAGATCCAGAAAGACGGATGGTTAGATTTCGATGTTGTTGTAGCTACACCTGATATGATGGGTGTTGTTGGACGTCTTGGTCGTGTACTTGGACCTAAGGGCTTAATGCCAAACCCTAAGGCTGGTACAGTTACAATGGACGTAACAAAAGCTGTTAACGATATCAAAGCCGGTAAGATAGAGTACAGACTTGACAAAGCCAATATTATCCATGTGCCAGTGGGAAAAGCTTCCTTTACAGAGGAACAGTTAGACGAAAACTTCCAGACCTTAATGGATGCTATTGTAAAAGCAAAGCCATCAGCTGCTAAGGGACAGTACCTTAAGAGCGTTGTAATTGCTTCAACAATGGGTCCTGGTGTAAAGATTAACACAACAAGATTTGCGTAAATCTTATATACCAATATATTGATAGAACGACCATCATGCAGGACGCGCCTGTGTGGTGGTCGTTTTGTACTATATGGAAAATCTTTAAGGGAAGGTAAAAACTTCCTTGACATATACAGGCTGCTCAGCTAAAATTTTTATGGGTAAACGCTTTAGTGTGGAAAAACATAAAAGCGAAAAAGTAAAGCCAAGATCAGACATGGAGGATAGTCACATATGAGACAGAAGAAGATTCATTACATCTATAACGATGCAATGGAATGTATGGATTTTGATGAAAGAAAAAAGCTTCAGGGAGAGAGACTGAGAGCTACCGTAGAGTTGGAATATAATAATGTTCCGGCTTACAGAAAGAGAATGGACGAAGCCGGAGTAAAACCGGAAGATATTAATGGAATTGAAGATATCGTAAAGCTTCCATTTACGCAGAAAACCGATTTGAGAGATAATTTCCCATATGGACTATTTGCTGCAGATCTTAAAGATATTGTACGTATTCAGGGTTCTTCAGGAACAACCGGAAAGCCGATCGTATCAGGATATACGGAAAATGATATTAAGGTATGGACAGAGATGGTTGCCAGAGCACTGACTGCTGCAGGCGGTACAAAGGATGATATCATTCAGATTGCTTATGGTTATGGTTTATTTACTGGCGGACTGGGGGCACATCAGGGTGCAACAGAGATTGGGGCTACAGTAATTCCAATGTCATCCGGTAATACACAGAGACAGATTATAATGATGAAAGAGCTTGGTGCTACGATGCTCTGCTGTACACCATCTTATGCAACATATCTGGCAGAAACCATTCATGAAATGGGAATCAAGCCGGAAGAATTAAAACTGAAATCCGGTTGTTTTGGTGCAGAGCCATGGACAGAGGAAATGAGACAGCATCTGGAAGATCTGCTTGATTTTGATGCACTCGATATTTACGGACTGACTGAGATTGGTGGACCGGGTGTTGCATTTGAATGTATGGAAAAGCATGGTATGCATATCAATGAAGATCATGTGCTTGCAGAGATCATCGATCCGATAACAGAAGAACCGCTTCCGGACGATACACCGGGTGAACTGGTATTTACGACACTGACCAAGACAGGTGTACCTATGATCCGTTACAGAACACATGATATCTGTACTTTACATCACGGAACATGTGCTTGTGGAAGAACAACAGTTAAGATGAGCCGTATCACAGGACGTACCGATGATATGCTTGTTGTCCGTGGCGTCAATGTATTCCCAAGTCAGATTGAAGCTGTATTGATGGGTGTGAAAGAAGCATCTGCACATTATATGCTGGTAGTTGATCGTGTGAATTCACAGGATAAGCTTACTGTTCAGGTGGAATTAAAGGATGATGTTGATATAAACGATGCAGATAAGCTTGAGAAGCTGGCTGCATATATCAAGACACAGATCAAGCAGACTCTGCTGATCAGTGCCAAGGTAGAGCTGCTTCCGCCGAAGTCTATCGCTCGTTCCGAGGGCAAGGCAAAGCGTATCATCGATAACCGAAACACCGGCTTCTAAAATGGTTGATGTAGCATGAGATTATTTCCTGCTATAGTTCTGTCATCATAAATGACTCGTTGCGGTTCCTATTCGCTGCATATGACTGTTTCGTAAATGCTCCTGCGCCAACTCGTCCTTCGGACTCAGACAGGCACTCGCATTTACTGACAATATGCAGCTCATAACGGAAGCCTCACTAATGTCATTTTTTGATGACAGAGCTAATAGCAAGAAGTAATCTCATGCTTTTTAATTTCCGCATATGTCTGTTTCGTAAATGCTCCTGTGCCAACTCGCCTTTGGCTGAGCGGAGCACTTAGTGAAGACGAGCGTTAGCGCGAAGTCTGGGGTTAATGTAGCTTACTCTAATGTACAATGTGCAACTCATAACGAAATCCTTGCGAATATCATGTTATAGCGCAAATAATATCCTGAGATATTAAAATTTATTGTGGGTGCCTTTTTGTATAGTGCATTATGGTGAGTACGATTAACTGTGTAGAATATTTCCCCTGGTTTTTATATACTGCTAAAAACCGGATGTGTTCGGTTGTCAGATTATTGTGGCAGAGAGTGCTTGCAGATAGCTTTGGTTGTGCCTATAATATAGACTATGAGATTAAACAGGCAATTGCAGAAACGTATTGTAAATAGAGCATTGAATATTCTGCAATGCCTGTTTTGAACAAACAACCGGGAGGCAGACAGATATGAAAGCGGGATATATACTCCGAGTCAGATATTTTCTGGCACATAATAAAATAAGGGTGGTGCTGTGTCAGCTTGCGTTTCTGGTCGTTTCGTCATTTATCCTGATTCCTGTTGTATTTCGAGGATTTTATCTTGCAATTAAATTATCCGGTTACAGTTCTGTCACGAAGGAGAACTTTTTAGATGTTCTGGTAAAACCGGGAACGATCATATATATGCTGCTTTTGATCGTATTGCTCATGGTATTTATGTTATTGAACCTTACGATGTATGTTGTGCTGTTTGATGCGGCACTCAGGCACAGCAGACAAGGACTGTTCGGATATCTGGTACAGGTTGAGAAGTATTTCTTTCGTTTCTTCGGTAAAAAGAAGATTGGTCGTATCTTTTATATGCTTCCATTTGCATTTGCGGTATATATGCCGCCGTTTTTGATGGCGTTGAATAATAACACAGTTACCAAATATCTGCTGAAGCTTTGTATCAGAGAAACAGGCAAGAAGGCATTTTGGATAGGATTTATAGTAATCTATCTGATCAGTATCTGGATTATGTCGGTAAAAATTCCATATATCCGTTTGTTGATACTGGGGAATGAGGAGACTGCAAAGGCAGCGGGACAGACCAGACTGACCTGTCGGGAATCGGTGCATCATTTTATATTCCAGGCGTTATGGGAGATATTTGTCGGATTGTTCTGCGTATTGTTATATGCGATCTTTATCGTTGTAAGTGTATTGGTGATAAAAGCAAAATCCGATGGGGATAATGTGCTTATTCTGTTCTATGAGGTATATAATAATATCAATATCGTGGTAGGTGCTTTGCTGCTTTTTATCTGCGGTATGTTCAATATATCGGCGGTATTGCAGCTTGCTCGACCGAAGATGCTTATGTACCATGTGGATGATGCAGATCTGAAAAAGCAGACTCATTATGTACTTGTAAGTCTGGTCGCTGTAGCCTGTATGCTTGCAGTATATCTGAATGTTCGTTTTTTGTCTGCCGGTGCTACACCGACATATGCTTCCCTTGGGGCAACGTTGATTACTGCACACAGAGGGTCCAGCAGTGAAGCTCCTGAAAATACGATCCCGGCATTTGAGAAGGCGATCGAAGAAGGGGCAGACTATGTGGAGATGGATGTCCGGTTGACTTCGGATGGAGAATTGGTGCTAATGCATGATCCGTCGACGAAACGGACGACAGGCGTTGATAAGTTAGTCTGTGACAGTACATATGAGGAACTGCAGCAGTTAGATGCCGGAGCAGAATATCCGGAAGAATATGCCGGAACCAAGATTCCGACTTTGAAGGATGCGATCGACACCTGCAAAGGTAAAGTAATGATGAATATAGAACTGAAAACAGTTCGGAATGATGGTGAACTGGAGAAAAAAGTTGCTGAACTGCTCCGGGAGAATCATATGGAAGAGCAATGTATTGTCACATCTTTTAAGCAACGATCTCTTGTGCGGATCAAGAAGGATGATCCTGATATTGTAACCGGCTATATATACAGCTTCGGATACAGCAATCGGACGAATTATGAGGCCATGGATGTATTAAGTATTGATGCCAGATATCTGACCAGGCAGGTGGTAGCCGGAGCGCATAAGAAAGGTATCATGGTGTGTGCGTGGACGGTAAATACCAGCAGTGAGATGCGTCGTATGATGGCAATTGGCGTGGATAATATCATCACGGATCGCGTGCCGCTTGCAAAGAGAACCTTAAAGCATAAGGACAGTAATGCCGTATCAGATATGGTAAAATATATATTTGAACAGTAAAAAAATTATCAATACTATGGAAATTGAGAAAAGAATGTGCTATAACAGAAACTATGAATATTATTTTTTTGCGAAATAGAAACTGAAAGGATGAATAGTTATGGAGAAGAAAAATATTGACTGGTCAAGTATCGGTTTTGGTTATATCAAAACGGATAAAAGATATGTATCAAATTATAAGAATGGTGCATGGGATGAAGGAACATTAACAGATGATGCGAACGTTGTATTAAGTGAGTGCGCAGGTGTTCTTCAGTATGCCCAGACAGTATTTGAGGGATTAAAGGCATATACAACAGAGGATGGCAGAATCGTATGTTTCCGTCCTGATCTGAACGCAAGCAGAATGGCAGATTCAGCAAAGAGACTTGAGATGCCTGCATTCCCGGAAGATAGATTTGTAAAAGCAGTAGAAGAGACAGTAAGAGCAAATGCTGCTTATGTTCCACCTTATGGTTCAGGTGCAACTCTTTACATCAGACCATATATGTTTGGTTCAAATCCTGTAATCGGTGTTAAGCCGGCAGATGAGTATCAGTTCAGAATGTTCTGTACACCAGTAGGTCCTTACTTTAAGGGCGGTGCAAAGCCGATTACAATTAAGGTTTCTGATTTCGATCGTGCGGCACCTCATGGAACAGGTCATATCAAGGCCGGTCTGAACTATGCAATGAGCCTTCATGCAATCGTTACAGCTCATCAGGAAGGTTATGATGAGAACATGTACTTAGATGCAGCAACCAGAACAAAGGTAGAGGAGACAGGTGGAGCAAACTTCATCTTCGTAACAAAGGATGGAACAGTTGTAACACCTAAATCAAACAGTATCCTTCCATCAATCACAAGACGTTCACTTATGGTAGTTGCTGAGAAGTATCTCGGACTGAAAGTAGAGCACAGAGAAGTATACTTCGATGAAGTAAAAGATTTTGCAGAGTGTGGTCTGTGTGGTACAGCAGCCGTTATCTCACCGGTAGGTAAGATTGTTGATCATGGCAAAGAAATCTGCTTCCCAAGCGGAATGGAGAAGATGGGACCGGTTATCCAGAAGCTCTATGATACATTAACAGGTATCCAGATGGGCAGAATCGAAGCTCCGGAAGGATGGATCAAAGAGATCAAAGTAGACTAATTATAAAAAGTTCTTATAAATAAAAAGATATGGCGTAAGTTCCATTTGGAATCTACGTCATATCTTTTTTTAGGCATTTCCATGAAAATCCAGAAGCTCACGAACGTCTACCTCAAGTGCATCTGCAATATTAAACAACAAATCCAGCGAAAAGGATCGAACGATGTTAGGGGCTTCGACGGCACCCAGATGTTGTCTTGAAATGTCCAGTTTTTCTGCAAGTTGTTCCTGGGTATAGCCCTTATGCTTGCGATAATACGAAATATTATACCCCAATTCTATATATCGCTTATCATTATGAGTCACCTCAGCGTGTTTACTCATTTAATCACCTCAACCATATATTTTATGTATATTCCTACAAAATATAAATTAGACATGATATAACAACTGATATTAAAAATATGACATTTAAAATACAAAGATAAAAACGATAATTATAGAAAGGGCTTAATCTAACCATATGGTTAGTTGACTTACATAAAAGTGTCTCAGTTTTTTGCAGAAAGCATATATTTTCTGTGCATATATACAAAAATGAAAATAGATGCTTGATAACACTTGATATTTAAAATATGACAATATATACTTCAAATATGTAGATTGATATCTTTAAAATTACAATAAAGGAGCAGAAAAATGAATTTAATTATGAAAAAAATGTTTTCAGGAGAGGAATGGCATTTGCATTAAGTACTGCAGTTGCAGTCAGCATTGTGCCGCCATTGGGAACAGGATCAACAGCAAGAGCTGCTTCGGATGCAAGCCCGGTGAAGTATGAAGTGAATCTCGGTATGTCATCTTTGTATACGGATTCAACATCATGGAGTAAATCAACAGGAGCAAAGGTATATTATGGAAATCTTATATCTGATGCGACCGGCAAAAGTCCTGTTGCATATCGTGTGCTTGGAAAAAGTACTGAGACACAGAGTGTAGGTGCTGCACAGGATTATGTATTGCTTGATTCAGATTCTATTTTATACCGTAGTTATTTTGATGAATCATCGAATGGATGGAACGGTAGTGATCTGGAGAGATTATTGAACAGCAAATATGTTGATTCAAGAAATGCAGAGCAGGGTGCGTTGTTTTCAAAAGTAGAAGCGAATCTGCTTATGCCTACGACATTAAAAGAAAATACATATACGATACGAACTTATCTGGAAGATGAATCAAGAACCGTATCTGTAAAGGATGAGGCAGCTGAAGATTATATCTTTATTCTTTCGGCAAAGGAGATTCGGAATCTATATGCAGACCAGCAGTCTACCAATAAGAATGTATCGGGAGATTATTGGTGGTTACGGTCTTCTAAGGCTAATTCAATGAAAGTGGTATGGTTGGATTCATTGGGTAATTTTCAGTTAGATGCCGAATGTATGGATGATAACATTGGTGTTTGTCCGGCATTTAATATGAATACAAGTGGAGTCCTGTTTTCAACTGCAGTCGGATTCGATAAGAAGAAAGCAATAACAGCATCTTCCGCACAGATAAAAGAGAGTGCGGTAAATGATTGGACTTTGACTTTGAAAGATACAAATAAAACAATACAGTTAACATCAGGAAAAGAAGCGGTTCTTGCTGATGATGGAACAGTAACGATTCCATACACATATTCAGATAGTAGAAATTCACAAAATCCGGTTAATCAGGTATCTGTATTAATAACGGATAAGGCATATACCGATAAGGATGCCAAGGTGTTATATTATGGAGCATTATCCGGAAATACAACACAGTCAATAGGCACCGGTACATTTACTTTACCACAGACATTGACAGGTACTTGGGGAACAGATTATCAGGTATATCTTCTTGCTGAGTGTGTAACAGATGGAAATTATTCTGATTATGCAAGTCTGCCATATTGTCTGACTTCTGTTAGTAAGGAGACAGGGGTGCGCGAGACCGTAAAACAGCCGGTTGCTAAAGTTTCGGATGATAAGACCTCTTTGATAATCTCATCAGGAACAGAGGGCGCAGATATTTATTATACTTTGGATGGAAGCATTCCTGATCAGAAAAACGGAACCAAATATACAGGGCCAATATCTTTTCCGACCGGAACCAGCACTATAACAGCCATTGCTGCAAAGGATGGTATGGATAACAGTATGGTTATACAGTTGATCGTTATCAAGGGAGCAGATGGTACTATTGTAATTAAGACCGATGGAACATCAGATCCGACACCAACACCAAATCCGACACCATCTACTGATCAGAAAAAAACAGAAGAACAGTATAAGCCCGGAACAGTCGAATATGAAAAATGGCTGACCAGTGATAAGGTAGATTCTCTGACAAAGGGGCAGTTGACCGGTAGAGCATCTGCAACAACAAAGGCAGTTACGCTTCGTTGGGAGAATCTGAAGGATGCAGACGGTTATATTATTTATGGTAATTACTGCAATACAAAGGCTAAGAAATACAAATACAAAAAGATTAAAACAATTAGTGCAAAAAAATTTAAGAATAAGAGCACTGCCAGCTGTAAGCTTAAAAAAGTAGTTGGCAAACAGAAGCTTAAAAAGAATACATTTTACAAATTTAAGGTAGTTGCATATAAGAATGTTAAAGATTCCAAGAGCGGAAAAACAGTAAAAAAAGCAATAGGAAAATCATATCAGCTTCATACAATTATTGAGACTAAGTCCGGTAAATACGGAAATCCAAAGGGCGTTATTGTGACAACCACAAAGAATAAGAAGATATCAGCTGTCACATTAAAGAAAAAGAAATCTGTTCTTTTAGATGCCCGTGCAAGTATGCCGAAGAGAAAGAAGCTGAAAAAACATTGTGAGGAAATCCGTTGGATTTCAACAAATAAGAAGATTGCAACCGTAACACAGGCCGGAAGGATCAAAGCTAAAAAGAAGGGTAAGTGTTACGTATATGCGCTTGCGCAGAATGGAGCAAGAAAGAAGATCAAAGTTACAGTTAAGTAGAAATGATTAAATTCACATGGAGGGAATTATGAAAAAAGAAATATTTAAGCGAGGTGCAGCGCTTGTGTTGGGAGCTGTTATGACTATCAGCATCTTACCGCCGCTTGCTTCGATACCAAAGGTAGAAGCCGCTGTACAGAAGACAAAAACGGTTTCGGGTCTTGGAATTGATGGCATCATCAATCCATATGGTTCAGATACAAGTTCTGACGACTGGAAGGGCAACTATGTATACTACGGAAAATACAAGGAAAGTCCTATCCGTTATCGTGTATTAGATACAGATTCGAAAAAAGACTTCCAGACAGGAACAGACAGTATGCTTCTTGACTGCGAATCCGGAGTTGAGATTCTCTATTATGATGTAGATGCGTATACGAATGACTGGAAAAACAGTGATGTTTATAAGTGGATGAACAGCACAGACCCAGCGATATATAATGCATATACTCAGGGAAATATGAGTGGATTTTTAAGATACTTTTCAGATGCAGAGCAAGCTGCGATTGTAAGCAGTAACAAGCAGGTACGTTCCGGTGAAGACGGAAAGGGTGAGTTTGCTCCCGGTTCAATCAAATACTATAAATTTGTACCATTGACAGGCGAAAAAGTATTTGCATTAGATGAAGCAGAGATAACAAATAAATCGTATGGATATCCGAATTCACTTTCAACCATGAAACAACGAGGCAAAAACAATGCCGGTTGGTATTTTCTTCGATCAGGATACGGAAGCACATCAACAAAGTATCATTTTTATGATCAGGTAAATTGTGTAGAGTGTGAGGGAGCTTTTTGTGATGTAACCTTAACAGGCGCAGCAGACGGTAAAACTTTTGGTTATGCAAATCCGGCATTTAATATTGACACCAATAAGGTGTTATTCAATTCACTTGTAGAAGGAACTGCCGGAAAATATGGTGCTGCCTATAAGTTAACAATGCTTGATAATAACATTAAGCTTGCTGTTACATCAAGCAGTACAACGAAATCAGGCAATATTGTGGCTGTTCCATATAATATCTATGGATCAAATGGCACAAGTGTAAATCAGTTGTCTTATCTTGTCACAAATAAGCAGTTTGATGCTGAGGGTGCAAAGATAAGAGCATATGGCAAGATTGCTTCTGTCAGTGGCGGTAAAGCCGGTAATGCAAAGTTGAATCTTGCAGCTATTGCAGAACAGGTTGGCGGTGGATGTACAGCTGATACACTCTTTGATAATTATATGGTTTATCTTGTTGCAGAGAGTGTACAGACAGATAGGGATCGTACAACAGATATAAACGAAGGTTTATTTACTGATCTGGCCAGTACACCGGTATTATTGTCAAAACCGGCAAATGAAGGTATGGTAGCAGATGATGATAAGACTGTAATAGAGAATGGTACTTCAGGTATCGATACACCATATGGTTCACATCCGGGAGAGACGCTTGATGTGAATGAGGAATGGAAGGGCAGTTATGTATACTATGGTCAGTATAATGGAGAACCTGTAAAATATCGTGTACTTGATACAGCATCAGGAGAAGATTTTAAGACAGGAACAGATAGTATGCTTCTTGACTGTGACGAACAGCTTATTAAAATTCCGATCATGTTCTCATCAGGTACTGTTTCATGGGAAGACAGTAATATGTATAAATGGTTAAATAACGAATCATCCAAAAATGATGCGAATGCACCGGTTAACTGTATCTCGGATAAGATAGACGGATTCCTGTATGGCTTCTCGGATACAGAGAAGGAGACGATTGTCGCATCTACAAAAACCGGCAAAAATGCTAAGGATGGAGATACATATTTCTGGAATAATGATGAGATCAGCTATATGCCGATTACAAACGAAAAGGTATTTGCTCTTGACCTTACGGAAGCGGCAAACACAAGCTACGGTTATCCAAATACTTATAAAAATGCTGCTCAGAGAAGTAAACCGGGAAGTGGCTGGGGATGCCGTACAACTTATCATTGGATAAGTACCGGTACTGCAAATTCATTCCCATATGCTTTTGGATATTCAAATACAGGTGCTGTAAGCATGAGTGTAACGTCGTCACCATTTTATCCGTCACCTGCTTTCAATATAGATAAGAAAGATATTTTATTTACAACCCTTGTAGACGGAACAGCAGGTAAGACCGGCGCTTCTTACAAATTTACATTACTGGATTCCGGCATGAATGTACAAATTACCGACAGCGTAATTACAAAGACAGGTAATACGATTACTATTCCATACGAGATAACAGGAAAGAAAAAAGATAATGTTTCACAGCTTTCGTATTTTGTTACCGATAAGGTATATAATGCCGACGGAGCAAAGATTAAGGCATACGGTAAGCTAACAGATGTATCATCTAACCTGACAGGAAGCCTGCAGATGGATCTTGCATCAGTTGCCGCAAAGATTGGAAATGGATGTACAGCAGATAATCTGTTCCAGAGTTATAAAGTATATATTGTTGCAGAAGATATTAGTGCGGATGATCCGGCGACTATGGGAATCGATGAATCCTTATTTACAGATTATGCAAGTATGCCGGTGATCTTATCAAATCCGGTATCGGCAGATGATAGCAAACAGCAGCAGGTCGAGATGCCGGTTGCAGAAAAATCAGCAGATGGTACCTCGTTGATTCTGTCAAGTAAGACGGCAGGTGCTACAATTATATATACAATAGATGGAACAACACCATCATCCTCAAACGGAACAGTGTACAACGGACCGATTAAATTAACAAAAGACAGTACTACAATTACGGCAATAGCCGGAAAAGACGGAATGAACAACAGTAAGATCGTTCAGTTTATTGTTCTGAAGGTTGCAGGCAAGATTACACAGATTACAGTTGTTGAAGATCCGAAGCCGGGTGAATCCAAGCCTGATACACCTGCTCAGAAGCAGGAGACAACTTCGGTAAGCTCTTATGTACCGGGAACAAAGAAATTTGATAACTGGGTTAAGAGCGATGCTGTTGATAAGTATACAATGGGACAGTTAACCGGTAGAGCATCTGCCACAACAAAGACAGTTACTTTACGTTGGGAAAATGTAAAGGGAGCAGATGGATATATAATTTATGGTAATTACTGTAATACCAAAAAGAAAGTATACAAATACAACAAGATCAAAACTGTAAGCGCTAAGAAATTTAAGAACAAAAAGAATGTCAGCTGTAAGGTTACCAAAATTGCAGGTGGTAAGAAATTAAAGAAAAATACATTCTATAAGTTTAAGGTAATAGCATACAAGAATGTGAAGGATGCCAAAACAGGAAAGACTGTAAAGAAGGCAATTGGTAAATCATACCAGCTTCATACAATTACTGCTACCAAAAAGTACAAATACAGCAATCCGACAGCTGTTGTAGTTAAAACAACTAAGAAAAAGACGATTTCAAAGGTAACAGTGAAAAAGAAGAAATCTGTACTGCTTGAAGCAACTGTAAAAATGCCAAAGGGCAAAAAATTAAAGAGACATTGCGAGAAGATTCGCTGGTTTTCAACAAATAAGAAGATAGCTACAGTTACTCAGGCCGGTAGGATCAAGGGCAAGAAGAAAGGAAAATGCTATGTATATGCCATAGCACAGAATGGTGCGCGTAAGGTCTTAAAGGTTACAGTAAAATAAAGCATCTCAATATACAAAGTATTAATATACAGGAAGACCCGTTTGTCAATCGGCAGGCGGGTCTTTTTTCATTCATTTTTTATGGGAATTTAATTGACTTTTATATAGGTAGTGATAGAATACCTCTACATGTGAAAATTATAGAGAGGTGAAACTATGCAGATAATTAAGAATTTGAAGCCATATTGGAAATCGGTTCTGATCATTGTTCTGTTATTGATCGTTCAGGCATATTGTGATCTGGCATTGCCGGATTATACGTCGAAGCTGATCGATACCGGTATCCAGAATTATGGCATTGATCATTGCAGTCCGTTACAGATCCCGGAAAAAGCGTATACCGTTATTAAAGGGTTTATGGATGAAGATGATGTGACGGTGTGGGAAAAGTATTATGAGCAGTCGGATGATGGCATATACCATATGACAGATGACGGCAAAGATCATATAGATGAGATCGATCAGGCGTGTATGGAGCCGATGATGATGTATTATTATCCATATACGATGGTGGATTCGGATGAAGATAATCAGTTAAAGCAGATGCTTGCAGCAAGCGGTATGACATTGGACGAGCTGCCGCCTGAGATGTGGAGTCAGATGGGAACGCAGATGAAGCAGATGATCGATTCAATGCGTGACAGTATGGGGGATGATATGATGATGTCATCTGCCATTACCTGTACAAGAACCTGTTATGATAGTATGGATTATAATTATAAGGATATCCAGATGTCCTATCTGAAACGTGTCGGTGTAGAGATGATCCTTATGACATTGTTAATGGTTGCATCGGCGATACTTACCGGTCTGGTAGCCGCAAGAGTAGCTGCAGGTGTGGGCTGCGATCTGCGAGAAAGCATTTTCAAACGGGTTATTTCATTCTCAGATGCAGAGATCAATCGGTTCTCGACTGCATCCCTGATCACGCGTTCGACAAATGACGTTCAACAGATCCAGATGGTTACGGTTATGTTGCTCCGCATGGTCTTATATGCACCGGTTCTGGCAGTTGGCGGTATCATAAAGGTTGTAGAGAGCGGCGCCAGCATGGGATGGGTGATCGTAGTTGCGGTAGCAGGCATCCTGGTTGTTCTCGGAGTGTTAATGGCAATTGCACTTCCAAAGTTCAAGATCATGCAGGATCTGGTTGACCGTGTTAATCTTGTGTCCAGAGAGATCCTGACCGGTATTCCGGTTATCCGGGCATTTGGCAGAGAGAAGTTCGAAGAAGAACGTTTTGATAAGGCGAATAAGGATCTGACAAAGACATCATTATTTGTAAACCGCGTAATGACATTTATGATGCCGGTTCTGATGTTTATTATGTATGCGGTTACGATCCTGATCGAGTGGGTTGCGGCTCACAGAATCGATTCGGGTGAGCTTCAGGTTGGATCCATGACAGCGTTTATTACTTATACGATGATGATCATTATGTCCTTCTTAATGATCGGTATGTTATCCGTTATGCTTCCAAGGGCAGGTGTGGCAGCAGACCGAATCAAGGAAGTTATTGATACAGAGAGTACGATCTGTGACAAGCCGGATTGTAAGAAGTTAGAAGCTGTAAAGGGTGTTGTCCGTTACGAACATGTAAGCTTCGCATATCCGGGAGCGGATGAAGATGTTCTGACAGATCTTGATTTTGAAGCAAGACCGGGCGAGACGACAGCGATCATAGGAAGTACCGGCTGCGGTAAATCTTCTCTGGTGCAGCTTATGCCAAGATTCTATGATGTCACAGGGGGTAAGATCACGATCGACGGAACGGATATCCGGGATGTATCGATCGAGAGTCTTCGCGAGAATATCGGTTATGTGCCACAGAAGGGTGTGCTGTTCTCTGGCACGATCGCATCTAATATCCGGTTTGGTGCAGAGGATGCAAGCGATGAACAGATGAAGAAAGCGGCAGCGATCGCACAGGCAACAGATTTCATCGAGGAAAAGGATAAACAGTATGACAGCAGCATTTCACAGGGTGGTACAAATGTTTCCGGCGGTCAGAAGCAGAGACTTGCGATCGCCAGAGCAGTAGCCCGGAATGCAAAGATATATATATTTGACGACAGCTTCTCCGCTCTTGATTTCAAGACGGATGTAGCAGTCAGAAAAGCACTTCGTGAAGATATGACAGACAGTACGGTATTCATCGTTGCCCAGCGTGTCAGTACGATCTTACATGCAGACCAGATCTTGGTACTGGATGAAGGAAAGATCGTAGGCAAGGGTACACACAAAGAGCTGATGGAGAATTGTCCGGTATATGAACAGATCGCCCGTTCGCAATTATCTGAAAAAGAGATTGCGGCGAGCATAGCGTAAGAACTCAGGAAAGGAAGGTAACAGACATGGAAGAAAACAGACCAAGACGTGGTGGACGACATATGGGACCTCCTGGAATGGGAGGCGGCGAGAAAGCAAAGGATTTTAAAGGAACCATATCGAAGTTGGTTCGTTATTCAAGAAAATATCTGCCGGCAGTGATCGTGGTCATGGTCATTGCGGTGTTCAGTACAGTATTCAATGTTGTCTGCCCGAAGGTACTCGGTAAGGCAACGACAGCATTATCAGAAGGCATTATGCGGAAGATAAACGGAATCGGTGGAATCGATTTCACCTATATCGGTAAGATTCTCCTGTTCTGTCTGGGACTGTATCTGTTAAGTGTATTATTTAACTTTACACAGGGTATCATCATGACAGGTGTAACCCAGAAGCTATGTTACAAGATGCGTAAGGATGTATCTGAGAAGATCAACCGTATGCCACTTAAGTATTTTGAATCCAGAACCTATGGTGAGGTATTATCCCGTATTACAAATGATATTGATACGATGGGAAACGGATTAAATCAGAGTATCACACAGCTTATTACTTCGGTATCGACTGTTATCGGTGTATTTATCATGATGCTTACGATCAGCCCGCTTATGACGATGATCGCAATTATCATCCTGCCGATCAGTGTGGCATTAATGGGTATCATCATTAAGAAGTCACAGCGTTTCTTTAAACAGCAGCAGGAGTATGTCGGACATATCAACGGACAGGTTGAAGAAGTTTATGGCGGACATACGGTAATCAAAGCATTTAACAAAGAGGAAACAACCTTAAAGGAATTCCATGAGACAAATGAAGTCTTATACAAATCCGCATGGAAAGCCCAGTTCTTTTCCGGTCTGATGCAGCCGGTTATGATGTTTGTCGGTAATCTCGGATATGTAGGCGTAGCTATTTCGGGTGCGGCGCTTGCCATTCGTGGCACGATCACGATCGGTGATATTCAGGCATTTATCCAGTATGTGAAGAATTTTACACAGCCGATTCAGCAGGTAGCACAGGTTACAAATATGATGCAGCAGATGGCAGCAGCGGCGGAACGTGTATTTGAACTGTTAGAGGAAGAAGAGGAGGTTCAGGTTGTTGAGCATCCTGCTTCCGTCGAGAATATAAAGGGTGAAGTAGATTTCCGTCATGTAAAGTTCGGATACGATCCTGAGAAGATCATTATACATGATTTCAGTGTTCATGTTGATCCGGGCAAACAGGTAGCGATCGTTGGTCCGACCGGAGCAGGTAAGACCACTATGGTTAAGCTGCTGATGCGGTTCTATGATGTAAATGAAGGAGCCATCCTGTTAGATGGTCACAATGTTAAAGAATATAATCGAAGAGAGCTTCGTGATGCTCTCGGTATGGTTCTCCAGGAAACATGGCTGTTTAAGGGGACGATCATGGAGAATATCCGTTATGGAAGACTGGATGCGACGGATGAGGAAGTAATTGCGGCAGCAAAGGCAGCTCATGCACATCGATTTATCTCGGCACTTCCGGGTGGTTATCAGATGGAGTTAAATGAAGAAGTGACGAATATTTCACAGGGACAGAAACAGCTTCTTACGATTGCAAGAGCAATCCTTGCAAATAATCCGGTTCTGATCCTGGATGAAGCGACCTCTTCCGTTGATACCAGAACAGAACACAGCATTCAGCGCGCGATGGATAATCTGATGAAGGGCAGAACAAGCTTTGTTATTGCGCACCGGTTATCTACGATCAAGAATGCAGATATTATTCTGGTCATGAAGGATGGCGATATCATTGAACAGGGTAATCATGAGGAACTGATGGCACAGAACGGATTTTATGCAGAGCTATATAATTCACAGTTTGAACAGGTATCTTAGTGCAGTATATAAGATATAAAAACAGAATATGAACAAGTGCAGAACAGTCCTGCTTTTCTTATCTGATTATAAGAACTTCTTTTATTCGGATAAGAACAGGACTGTTTTTACTTTGCAGGACTGTTGTTTATAATATGATAAAAATATTTTTTTGTATGACAATATGTCGAAATTGTATAAAATGTACAGAAAATAACGCGGTGTAAACTTTTTTTAGTCATTTTTATATACTTTTCTGCCTAATTATGCTAAACTGAAAAAAGGATTTTGTATTTTAGAGGGGAGCATGTATGGAGCGCAGAAAAATTGGAGTTATTATCGCGCAGGCGGAAGAGAACTCACAGAGCCTGTTTATGAAAGGATTAATGGAGGAGGCATATGTCTATGGATACGATATATGTGTATTTTCCATGTACTTAAGATTTCAGGATACTCTGTATAGACAGATTGGGGATTCGAATATTTATAATCTGATTCAATGGGATGCATTTGATGCGATCATTGTTCTTCCGGATACCATTCAGGCAACCGATATAGCAACCCGGTTAGAAGACAAAATTCACGAGGTATTCTCAGGAGTTGTTCTTTTCGTAGATAAGGACAGTCGTTATTTTCCGACTGTAAAGATAAATCATTATAAACCATATAAGAAATTGATCGATCATTTGATCGAGGTTCATCATTATTCCGATATTATGTTTTTAGACGGGTGGAAGAATCATGTTCATTCCATACAGAGAGAACAGGCATATAGAGACAGTCTGACGGAGCATGGAATTCCGGTTGATCCGAATAATATTTATTATGGAAATTACTGGTATGATTCCGGCAAAGAGGTTGTGAAGCTGATTCTGGATTCCAGAGAGAAACTTCCGGAGGCGATCGCATGTGCAAATGACTGTATGGCGATCGGGGTAGCGGCAGAATTATTCAGTAATCATATTCATGTACCGGAGCAGGTAGCAGTGATTGGTTACGATTCTACCGAAGAAGGGAAAAACCTGAAATGCAAGTTAACATCCGCTGATATTCCGGCCAGAGAATGCGGCAGATATTGTGCGAAATATATCCATGCATCCTTTGAGAAAGAACCGATACCGGAATTTGAATCAGAATCCGTGATCTTTCAGGGGACAAGCTGCGGATGCGAAAGGAAAATGCAGCCAGAAAAATATTTTGATGAAAAAGAGAATTTCTGGAATACGGATCATGCGAAGATGGGATACTCTTCTTATTATAACAAGTTTATGGAGGATTTGTTATCTGAACGGGATCACAGAAGTTTTTTCAATACGATATTTCAGCATGTATATCAGGTGCGGCCATTCCATTCGCTTAGTATATGCATGAATGATTACTGGAATTCATCGGAGGTTATGATCAGTGAGGACGCAATGCGTTCTAACGGCTATACGGACAAGATATATCGTATCATAAAATGTGGACCGAGTGAACACACAGACAATCGTATCAGCTTTGATGACATATTTGAAATGAAAGAGATGATACCGGAACTATCTGAGCAAAGAGAGTGTCCGGAGACATTTTTCTTTACACCATTGTATTTTGATAACCGAAGCTTTGGTTATGCAGTTATTGGTTTTACAGATACAGAAGCACAGTTTACAGAAGTTTACATAAACTGGTTAAAGAGTATTATGCAGAGTATGGAAGCGTTTTATCGTCAGAATGGTCTGCGGGAGTTGTTGCGCCAGATGGAAGCAACACAGATTCGTGATGCAATGACCGGCTTGTATAATTATAAGGGCTTCTTACAGAAGGGAAATGAGCTTTGTGAAAATGCGACATTTGATGGTAAATCAATAGCGGTGATCGCGATTGATATTAATAAATTAAAGGATATCAATGCAAGCTATGGAAGAAAAGCAGGGGATGCCGCTATTTTAAAATTGGCGCAGCTGATATCGGAAAGTCAGGATGATGATGCTATATGTGCCCGTATCAGTAATGATGAATTCGTTGTTGCATTCCCGGTTGAAGCATCTGATGAAACATGCGGAGAGGCGTTTATCAAACGTCTGTCGGATAAGATAAAGCAGTATAATGAATTGCGCAAAGAGGCATATGAGATTGAAATCTGCACGGGTATCCGTTGTGATATGATCTCCGGTTCGGAAGCCCTGGATCATCTGATCAATGAAACTATCAATGTGAAGAACAATAAGAAGGCCATAGAGCAAGGAAAAGAGGAAAGGGCAGGTGTTCTGACGGATAAACAGAAAGCGGATGACCATTTGATGGAATTTATTCTGGATAATAACCGGTTTGTTTATCATTTCCAGCCAATTATCAATGCCAGAACAGGAGATGTTTATGCATATGAGGCTCTAATGCGTGCGGACACAGAGCGTAAGATTTCGCCGCTTGATATGCTGGAAAGTGCAGATCGTCTGAACCGTTTATATGATATAGAAAAAGCGACATTTTTTAATGTGGTTGATTACATAGAGGAACACTCTCGGGATTTTGAGGGTAAGAAAGTATTTATTAACAGTATTCCGGGGTGTCAGCTGACAGGTAAGGATAAGAAGAAATTAACTGAGATTATGGAACAGCATGCAGGAGAGCTTGTTGTTGAATTTACAGAAGAAACAGAGATGGGGGATGTTCAGTTAAAGGAGCTGAAGAACTCCTTTGCAAAGATGAACATTGAGACTGCCATTGATGATTATGGTTCCGGTTATTCCAATGTAAATAATCTGCTTCGATACATGCCTCGGTTTGTAAAAATCGATCGTATGCTTATGACAGATATACACAAAGATATCCAGAAACAGCATTTTGTAAAGGATATTATAGAATTTGCGCATGATAATGATATTCTGACGCTGGCAGAGGGAATTGAATTGACACAGGAGCTGCGGGAGGTTATTAAGCTGGGCGTTGATCTGATTCAGGGTTATTATACATCAAGGCCGCAGCCGTATGTTGTGCGTTCAATCGATGAACGTGTGATGAATGAAATTGTTCAATATAATCAGAGCCTGAATGCCAGACTGTATAAGAAAGAATATGAGACGGATTATAATGATACGGTTTCCTTGGTACAGCTTGCCGCTAATAAATATACAAGCATTAAGGTTAAGAAAGCGCGGGGAATCAATAAAAAGATCATAATCAAAGGTTCTGTTGGTTTCCAGCCGAATATACTGATGTCTGTAGAAGATGGATTCCGTGGCACCATCATACTTGAGAATGTCAGTCTTGCGGGAGAACGCGGAATTCCGTGTATTGATATCGGTAAGAAATGTAATGTAAATCTTCAGATTGCCGGAGAAAACGAACTACGTACAGGAGGTATCAGAGTTCCGGACAGTTCAGTGCTTACGGTTGTAGGAGACGGTAATTTGACGATCAATCTGAATTCGGGAAAATACTTTGGCATTGGTAATTCATTGGATGAGTATCATGGCGAACTCAACTTCTATCAGGATGGTGGAATCATCATTAATGCAAATGGTATGAAGGGCATTGGTATTGGTTCCGGACTTGGCGGTTTTATCAACATCAAACGCGGACATTATGAGTTTGATATGAAAGGTCAGGAAGGAGCCTGTATCGGATCTGTAAACGGTGATTCCGAATTGCTTATAGAATACTGCGACATGGATATTTATTCCGGTATATCAAACGGTACGATCATTGGATCTGTAAATGGTGATGCAGATATTAAGCTTGAGAATATATCGGCAAAGCTTCAGGGGGCAGGTAATATTATAACCGGTATCGGAACGATTGCCGGTAACAGTTGTATGGTTCGTCTGGAAAATGTAAATATCTCGTCGAATATCCGTGCAAAGGAATGTTATGGCATCGGATGCCGTGCAGGAAGAACGGATATCTATATCGGGTATGCGGCAGTTAAAAGCGTGGTACAGGGCAAGGCGGCGGTTGCCTTTGGTAATTCGGTCATGTCTGCCAAGCTGTACTGTTCCAATGCTGATATTGGAACGAATGCCGTTACAGAGTTCAATTCAGATATCGGAGCACTTGAAAAGAATATACAACTGGAGAACGGTCGTGCAGAGTTTATCCTGAATGGACAGGAGATCAAACGTCAGATTCTTGCGGCAAGGTTATAAGAGGATATACACAGCCAAAAAGCGAGGGCTGTAAAAAATACACCCCTACAGATTGATTGTGCATATAATAAACAATGACACATTCCGTTTCTACCCGATGAGCATATGTAGTAAATAAAAAAGACAAAACCGAAATGGTTTTGTCTTTTTCTACGTGCATGAGAGGATTCGAACCCCCGACACCTTGGTCCGTAGCCAAGTGCTCTATCCAGCTGAGCTACATACACACGTTGTTCAACAACAGATAGTATTCTATACCAGTTCTATAAATTTGTCAAACAAAATCTAAGATTTTCTTAAAAAATTTCTGTATTTTTTTCAAGACACAATTTGATCTGTGGCTGAGCACCATCTCCGTAGATCATATTTTTAATCTCCTGCATTTCGAGGTCTGTTTGAGAGATAACATCAGCACAATGTTTTAAGCGACCGGAGATAAGTTCGGGATCGGCGACATCCTTTTTATAACGGAGCTGGTGGTCAAGACTTGCCCAGAAGTCCATCGCGATGGTACGGATCTGAACTTCTACCCGCATATTTCTCGTATGGTCGGCAAAGAAGACAGGAACTTCTATGATCAGATGAAGACTACGGTAACCATTTGGCTTTGGATGGCTGATATAGTCTTTTGCCTCAATCAGAGTAATGTCATTCTGACTGATGAGCTTCTCTGCAACGGCGTAGATGTCATCGATAAAGGAACAGATAACACGGAGTCCCGCAACATCATTCAAATTATATACGATATTTTCCACGGATACCTGACATCCTCTTGAAGACAGCTTTGTTGCGATGCTGACCGGTTTCTTGATGCGTGATTGGATAAATTCAATCGGATTTCGGTTGTAGCGAACGCTGAAATCTGTATTTAATACATCCAGCTTGGTCTGAACTTCCTTGATCGCACAGGAGTACATCATCATAAGCTCCTCGAATCGTTTCATGTCTTCTATAAAAGGATTCTGCTCCGGATATAGAAGAGCGTCAATATAGCTTCTGTATATATTTGTATTTGTATTATTATCTTTAGCAGACATATTCATAATCTCCGTTTCTGTTTTAGGCAATCTTTATTTTATCAATTTGCATGAATAGACAAAAAATCATTGTCCTTATCATTCTACTACATTTTGAAGGTAGAGTATACTATAAAAACGTGATAAAATGAGCATTGCGACGGATGTGCTTGCACATACCGGCATAATGCGAAAAAAACATAGAGCCGACAGGCGATATGATAAAATGAGCATTGCGACGGATGTGCTTGCACATACCGGCATAATGCGAAAAAAACATAGAGCCGACAGGCGATATGATAAAATGAGCATTGCGACGGAATGTGCTTGCACAAGCCGGCATAATGCGAAAAAAACATGGAACCGACAGGTGACATGATAAAATGAGCATTGCGACGGATGTGCTTGCACATACCGGCATAATGCGAGAAAGAAGTGAATTATATGAGATATTTGGATCGGCTGATTGCATCAGAGGTTCTTCCGAATGCTTATAAAGAGTGGCGGGGATACCGACAGAAGCTGACAGACTTTATAGAAGAAAATTGTGTGGCCGAAGGAGGGTGTAAGCCTGTTCTTGCTATATGGGGAGCAGGACGGTCAAATGACATCGATCTGGCAAGACTTGCAGAGAGATTTAAGCTGGTTTTGATCGACCGGGATGCAGAGGGACTTGCACAGGCGTGTAAGACCTATGGATTGGAGGAAACAGATGCTATTTGTGTGGATCTTCCTTTCTGGAATGTAGAGCTTGAGACTTATGAAATGTTTGAAGCATTGCTTGCAGAGGGTGAAGAAGCAGAGATCGTGATCGAGCATTTGAAACAGGTTGCATTTGACAACAGCCACAGGGGATTGCCGGAGATCGGACGAAGGTTTGACTACAGCGTCTGCGTAGGACTTCATAGTCAGTTGAATGCGAGATTTGCAGGCCTGTTATATATGTATCGGGAGAATTATGACGAGGAAGAATTGCAGATGATCGAGAATGCGATCCGGGCATTAAACGAAGCTGCGGTTACCCGGACAAATGATGTGATCTATATGCTGACGGAGAAATTAATGGTGTTCGGGTTAGAATGGGCAGTTGTAAATGAATCCGCTATGGATCAGTGGGAGAATCTTGTCCCTGAAGAAATTGAAGGAGCATTGCAGCTTCGTCATGACATCGGAATGCATAAGGATTTTGATATCCGGATTGAAGCGGAACGGCGGTTGTTCTGGCCATTTGCATGGAAGGAGCGAAAGAAGGGGTATGTGATGGAATTGCTGGCAGTACAGCCTCTTGAATAATAGAGAATTGGGTCTATACGAAGCCGGACAGAATATTAGCAAATTGAAGTGAAATGAACAGTAATAGAAAATCGGAAAAATTCCATAAAAAACAGGGGTAAAAACGTATAGCGGTTATAGGGAGAGACAAATGACAGACAGAGAATTTGGAAAATATATGTCTGCGATCGCACAGGGAGACCGGGAGAGCCTCCGGGCAGTATATGACGAATATCTGAAGCTGATCTTTGCGGTGGTTTATGATACGATCCGGCAGAGAGAGGAAGCGGAGGATGTGACATCGGAGTTCTTCATCAAGCTTTATCGGATCGCAGACAGTTATAAGAAGGGAACCGGTCATAAGAGATGGCTTGTGACGATCGCAAAGAATATGGCGATCGACCGGATACGAAAGATCGATCGTGAAATGCTGGTGGATGAAATGCCGGAGCGAAACGAAGGAAAGACGATGGAGAGTCAGGTAGTGGAGAGCCTGACATTGAAGCAGGCAGTTGCCACGTTAAAGCCGGAGGAGCAGGAGATTCTGGATCTGAAGGTAGTCGGAGGATTTACATTTAAAGAGATCGCGGAAATGAAAGGGCGACCGATCGGAACGATCACATGGATCTATAATCAGGCAATACAAAAATTAAGGAGGTGCAGGCTGTGAGAGATGAACAGAATAAGAACAGACAGACGGAAGAAGACAGATTCATAGAAGCTTATCTGAATCGGATCGATGCAGAAGCACCGGATCTGTGGGATCGGATCGAAGCAGGGCTTGACCGTGAAGCAAAGGATGTAGAAGAAAAACAAAAGAAAACCTCTAAGGTAAAATATGTAATTCCGGTTCTTGCGATCGCAGCGGTTCTTCTGGCCGCAGTGATCGCGACACCGTTGCTGTCTGATTCTAAGCGACATTCGAAAGAAATAAATGCAGGCAGGACAACGGATGTTTCAAATGATGGGCTGGATGCAGCAGAGAATTCAAATATATCCGATCGGGCGGAAGATTATGTGGATGAAACAGCGGATTCCATACCGGAGACAGTACAGAATGAAACTGCCAACAGACCGACACAGAATACAACAGAAGCTATACAGATGAATGGAGCCGGTGGAGATTCGTCCGATGTTCAGGCGGAAGCAGGCCATACAAAGAGTCAGACAGATGCACAGGAAAATGCGGGATGTACAGATCTTCAGGTGCCGGAATCAGCTGATATGGATGCATGGCAGGAAATGAGTAATATAGCAGTTACACTTCAGATCACAGAGATTGTAACAGCAGAGCCGGATGCGGTACAAAAATATGCCGCAAAACTCTTGCAGGTATCTGATGCATCCGGGGAATTAATAACCGGTCAGGACATCGTATTGCAGCCGGAAGAAGCAGAGACATTTTCGGTAGGGGAAGAAGTAACAGGTACACTTCTCCGATATGATTCTGAACAACAGGCATGGATCTTAAGCAGACAGTAGTTGATCTGTAAGAAAAAATTCCATAAAAAGAGGATACCCATCCGTATCTTAGTCATAAAGAGAATAGATAGCTGTAAAATTTTGTTTTCACATTCGACGATTGATAACGTCGGAGGTGATCAGAGCAGAAATTATGCAGATATCGGATAGTGACTAAGATAAGGAGGGTATTTTTTATGAGAAAAATCAGACGGATGGTAAGTGTGGTTATGATCTCCTGCATGATGGCGGGCTGTCTTGCAGGCTGCGGAAGCTGGAAAGAAACAGGAGGCACGCATGGAGAACGACAGGGAACGGAAAGCCGGTCAGGTACGGAGCGGGAGAGCATCGCAGAAAGATACAGACAGGAAGCCGTAAAAGAGGAATTTGAAGAAAATATAGCGGAATCCGGACAGTCACAGCAAAATATGGCTGTGCCGGAATGCATAGAAGAAGAGGCTTGTGATAGTGTGGTTTCGGCTGCCGATACATATAATTCCGTAACGGACAGTGCATCAAATTCTGAATATGTAAAAATCGGATATGGAGAATCCGGTTATGATACCAGAGAGTATGACTATCAGGAAGAACACCGTTTTGTGTCTGCTAAAGATTTCCCGCTTTCAACATTTGCGGCAGACTGTGATACAGCTTCCTACAGCAATATCAGAAGTTATATCGAAGAAGGAATGCTGCCGCCTGCAGGAGCAGTCCGGGTCGAAGAAATGATCAATTATTTTGATTATGACTATGTATCAGGCCCGGAGGCTGGGAAGAAGTTTGCAGTATATACGGAATATGCGGATTGTCCATGGAATAAAGATACAAAGCTGATGATGGTAGGACTGAATACGGCCGCGATCGATATGAGTGAGAAGAAAGCATCCAATCTGGTATTCCTGATCGATACATCCGGTTCTATGTATGAGGAAAATAAACTGCCGCTGGCACAGAAAGCATTTAAAATGCTGGCAGAGAATCTGGATGAAAATGACAGGATCAGTATTGTTACATATGCGGGTTCGGATACGGTTGTTCTAAATGGCGTGGCAGGTTCGGAGGCCTATACGATATGCGAGGCACTGGATTCGCTGGAAGCATCCGGCAGCACAAATGGAAGCGCGGGACTGATCACGGCATATGAGATCGCAGAGCAGCAGTTTATAAAAGACGGAAATAATCGGGTGATCCTTGCGACGGACGGGGATTTGAATGTCGGGCTGACAAGCGAGAGTGATCTGGTAGGATTGATCACTGAGGAGAAGGACAGCGGTATATTCTTGAGTGTTCTGGGATTTGGTTCTGATAATCTGAAAGATAACAAGTTAGAAGCATTGGCAGATCGCGGAAACGGTAATTATTCGTATCTGGATTCAGTCTATGAAGCAAAGAAGGTTCTGGTTGACGAAATGGGTGGAACCTTATATACGGTTGCAAAGGATGTCAAAATGCAGATTGAATTCAATCCGGAGCAGGTGAAAGGTTATCGGCAGATCGGATATGAGAACCGTACGCTTTCCGCAGAAGATTTTGCAGATGATACGGTGGATGGCGGCGAGATCGGAGCCGGTCATGTGGTGACTGCACTCTATGAGGTGGTTCCGGTCGATTCGGAATTTGACGTGCCGGAGGCAGAGACAAAATATACATCGAAAAAGCAGAGTACAGATTATTCCGGCGAACTGGCAACCGTGAATATCCGTTACAAAGAACCGGATGGAGATAAGAGCACACTGGAAACAGCCGTTATAAAGGCAGAAAGCGGTCAAAAGGGAATGTCTCATGACCTGAGCTTTGCATCGGCGGTTGCGGTATATGGAATGCTGCTTACGGACAGCGCATATAAAGGAATAGCGACGTATAAGATGGTGGAAGAACTTGCGGAAGCAGGAATCACGGTTCAGACGGATGAAAGAAACATGGCTCAGGCAAGCAACGACCAGTTATACCGGAATCAGTTCCTTGAACTGGTGCGGAAGACGGAGAAAATACCTCAACGTGAACCGGCAGCACAGATGTGGCAGTGCGATTAACAGACGGCCGGTTGTTTATATTCGAAATTCATAATAAATATAAGCCGTAAAAGGTGTTTTTTTCTCTGATATATGCTTTTTTATTTTTAAGCGTATAGAAGCACTTCCCTTTTATTGATAATTCTTGTATAATAAAGCATTAGAGTTGCCAAAAGGCAAATATTAGAAATGACAGGAAGGATAAATTAATGGGTGAAAAAAAGATAATGCTCGGTAATGCAGCGATCGCCAGAGGCGCATATGAGGCCGGTGTAAAGGTATCAGCAGCATATCCGGGTACTCCAAGTACAGAGATCAGTGAGAATATTGTAAAATATCCTGAGATATATGCAGAATGGTCTCCAAATGAAAAAGTTGCAACAGAGGTTGCGATCGGAGCATCATTTGCCGGTGTCCGTTCAATCGTATCAATGAAGCATGTAGGTGTGAACGTAGCTTCAGATCCATTATTTACAGCAGCATATACCGGTGTAAAGGGTGGTATGGTTTTAGTAGCAGCCGATGATCCGGGTATGTATTCATCACAGAATGAACAGGATTCCAGACTGGTAGCAAGGACAGCGATGATTCCGGTGTTTGAACCATCTGACAGTATGGAAGCAAAGGAGTTCACAAAGTATGCATTTGAATGCAGCGAGAAGTACGATACTCCGATCATGCTCCGTACAACAACCAGACTGGCACATTCACAGGGCGTTGTTGAATTAAATGACAGAGTAGAAGTAGAAGACAAGCCATACGAGAGAGACATTAAGAAGATGGTTATGATGCCGGGTAATGCGATCCCTCGTCATGTATTTGTAGAACAGAGATTAAAGGACATGGCAGCAGACGGTGCGGATATGCCGATCAATCGTGTAGAGATGAATGATACCAGCGTTGGTGTTATCACCAGCGGTATTCCATATCAGTACGTAAAGGAAGCAATGCCAAATGCCTCCGTATTAAAGCTCGGTATGGTAAATCCGCTTCCTAGAAAGTTGATCGAAGACTTTGCGGCAAAGGTTGATAAGCTGTATGTTATTGAGGAGTTAGAGCCTCATATCGAGACACAGGTAAGAGCCTGGGGCATCGATGCAGTAGGTAAGGAGCTTTTGACCGTTCAGGGTGAATACAGTGCAAATATGTTAAGAGAGAAGATCCTCGGCGAGAAGGTTGAGCAGGAAGAACCTGCAAAGGTTGCACCTAGACCACCTATCCTTTGTCCGGGATGCCCGCATAGAAGTGTATTTTCAGTATTAAACGAACTGAAGATCCATGCAGCAGGAGATATCGGATGCTATACACTGGGAGCAGTTGCGCCGCTTAGCGTAATTGATACAACCGTATGTATGGGATCTTCCATTTCTACATTACATGGTATGGAAAAAGCAAAAGGAAAAGATTACATCAAGAACTGGGTTGCGGTTATCGGTGATTCCACATTTATGCATACAGGTGTAAACTCTCTGATGAACATGGTTTACAACAAGGGTACAGGAACCGTTATCATCCTTGATAACTCAACAACCGGTATGACAGGACATCAGGATCATGCAGCGACCGGTAAGACCTTGCAGGGTGAACTTACATATGCGATCAATATTTATAAATTGTGTAAGGCGATCGGTATTGACAGTGTACATGAGATCAATGCATTTGACATTGACGGTTTAAAGAAGCTGATCAAAGAGGAAGTTGCAAAGGATGAGATCTCTGTTATTATCACCAAGTCTCCTTGTGTTCTTTTAAAGACAACCAAGGTAACAGGTGTATGCAGAGCTATCCCGGAGAAATGTAAGAAGTGTGGTATGTGCTTAAAGCCGGGATGTCCGGCAGTTATCAAGCAGCCGGATGGAACGATCCAGATCGATGAGACCATGTGTAATGGTTGCGGACTGTGTATGAAGCGTTGTAAGTTTGATGCGATCGAAAAGGAGGAATTCTAATGGCTGTAAAGAATATTATGATAGTTGGTGTCGGTGGACAGGGAACTCTTCTTACAAGCCGTATCCTCGGTGGTATCACGACAGCAGCAGGTTATGATGTAAAGCTCTCCGAGGTTCATGGTATGAGCCAGAGAGGCGGTAGTGTTGTTACATATGTAAGATATGGTGAGAAGGTTGCGGAACCGATCGTAGAAGAAGGTCATGCAGATGTTCTGATCGCATTTGAGAAGCTTGAGGCTATGCGTTATGCTCATTTTCTGAAGAAGGACGGCGTGATTATTGCAAATGATCAGAGAATCGATCCGATCACGGTTGTAACCGGTCAGGCAGAATATCCGGAACACATCTTAGAGACATTGTCAGAGAAGCATAAGGTGATCTCCATCGATGCGATGGCAGAGGCAAAGAAGCTTGGCAATCCAAAAGTATTTAATACGATCATTATCGGTGTTGCTGCAAAACATATGGATTTTGACCATGACAAATGGGTAGAGGTTATCAAGGCAACGGTTCCTCCAAAGACAGTTGAGATGAACCTGAAGGCATTTGAAGTCGGATATGCATTATAAAGATTAAAATTAAATAAATGGTTTATTACAGAAGCATCTGTGAAAACCGTCAGGGAAAATACCTTTTGTACATAAGAAACAGTTCATGCAGATATGTACAGAAGGTATTTTTACATTATGTATAATAATTGGAGCAAAAAATGTCGATTTTTAGGTACTTTTGACAAAAAAATAGTGGACGATATGGCTTATATAGTGTAAAATCAAAAATGCGGGTGCTTTCATGCGAAAAGAAAATTGGTGGGAACGTATAAGGAGAATTCGTAATGAATAATGATACAATAAATGTTGATATCAGTAAAAAATGGCAGTTGTTGTTGTGGAAGGTATTTCTGTCGGCTGCGATCATGTTCATGGTTGTGGAAGTAATCATATGTCTGGTAAAAAAAGATTTGGGAATGACGCGAGGAGCGTATATGGGGTTATATGTAGCAATTCCTCTTGTCATATATGCAGGGGTGTTGTCCGGAACCGTATATGTTTTGAAAAAAAACAAGCTGACCGAGAACGGAGCTGACTGGCTGGTATCCATGATGATGTTTGTGATCTTTATTGTTCCGGCATTTGAGCATTATAATGCGATCGTACTGGCGCTGTTGCCTATGGTTTCAATCGTGATCACAGCCGTATTTGCGAATCAGAATATTACACTGGTGATGACGCTTCTGACATTCTGCAGTCTGATCATTAATGATATCCGTCTGTATAGTCTGTTTGAGTGGAAGGAGATTAGCTTTGGGGCGTATGTAACAGCTTCATTTGGGTTGGTTTTAGTTTTGAGCGTGGTAACCTTCTTGTTGAATATGCATACGAAAGAGCTGATGGAATCCATCGGTAACTTCACAGTTCGTCAGATGAATCTTATGACAGAGCTTCGTAAAGATCCGTTGACAGGATTATATAACAGACGTTCCTTTGAGGAGAGCCTGGAGAAAGAAATCCAGCGTACAGAAGAAACCGGAGAGAAAGCATATATTGCGATTTTTGATATCGATCATTTCAAGAATGTAAATGATACATACGGACATAGCAATGGTGATGTGGTTATCAAGGCACTTTGTAAGATGCTAAAGGAGAAATCCAAAGACTATGGTCTTGCATTCCGTTACGGTGGAGAGGAATTTGTTATACTGTTCAATAATATTGAATTGCCGAAGGTTATCAATGTAGTAGAGGATGTAAGAACAGAATTCCGATGCTACTACTTCCAGTTCATGAATAACAGTGGAATCACCTGTAGCTGTGGTGTTGCGGAATATTCCAAAGGAGAGAGTGCAAAGGCATGGTTCAATCGGGCAGATAATTCGCTGTATCAGGCGAAGGAAGCCGGACGTAACCGAACCGTTGTGAGCGAATAAGATAATAAAAAAAAGAAATCAGTAATTTAAAAACAGTGATATCTAAAAAACAGAGAAATTGGTACTACAAGTATGCCAGTTTCTCTGTTTTTTTACATGTTTTCAAATTGGTATAAAAAAATATAAAATTGGTATTGCAAAACCAGTTGATAGGTGGTATATTATGTTTACAAAGTGGTTCACAAAAAGAACCACAAAAGGAGATGAAAATGGAGAAGGATATGGAATATTATATTCAGGTTTCCGGTCGTATCATGAAAGATAATCTTGATAAAAGAAAGTCTCTTACCCAAAAGATATGCGACTGGTATCTGGATCAGGACAAAGAAGATATATGTCTGATCGCATCCGGATCGTCCCTGAATGCAGCATATGCAGCTCGACCATTTCTTTTAAAATACAGTAAATTTGATATCAGTGTATTAAGTACAGTGGAATATCTGGATGTTTACCGGGAGAGAGAAAAGAACCGGTTTACGATTTTAATATCCCAGAGTGGATGCAGTACAAACATAATTGAAATTATGAAGGAGCTGGATAAAGAGCATCAACCATTTGTTTTGTTAACAGGGAATGAGAATGGCAGTGCAAGCAGATACACAGATCGTCTTGTGGAGTATGGAGTTGGGAATGAAACGATTGATTATGTAACTCTTGGATATTCTACTTTGATCGAGTTCCTGATGCTTATGATACTGGAGATAGGTTTTCAAAAAAAAGAAATCAGTGATCAGGAATATGAAACTGCAGTAAGCCAGATCCGGAAAGCTTGTGAAATGCAGGAGCTTTGCCTGATACAGGCGAAAGAATTGGTACAAAAACGATATCAGGATCTGTTGTGTATGGAAAAAGCAATACTGGTCGGCGATGGAGCCAATCTGGCAACGGTCAGAGAGGGAGCGTTGAAATTTCAGGAAACTCTGAAAGTCTCGACGGTATATTATGAGAGCGAAGAATTTATACATGGACCGGATATGCAGCTAACTCCGGATTATTCGGTTTTCTTTATAGACTGTGGTAAAACCTCTGATCGACTGTATGATATTTATAAAGCAACATCGTTGATCACGGAACGTTGCTATGTGATTACGGATCAGGTTCACGATAAACGAGATGGACAGATTCGGATACCATGCCGGCTTCCGGCAGAGATCACACCGTTATATACAGCTGCATTGTTTCAATATATAGCGGCTCATGTAACAAAAGAAAAAAATAATTTTACTTGTCATCCGCTGTTTTCCCAGATGGAACAGGCTGTTTCGCCAAAAACAGAAGACTATGACAGGATTATGAAAGAAAAGCTTGAAAGGAGCAGAAGGGAGGAGAACGGATGAGAAAATATGTCTTAGCAACACACGGAAAGATGGCCGAAGGAATGTTGACAACGATTGAAATGCTGGCAGGTACACAGGAAAATCTGACCTGTATCAATGCTTATACAGATGAATGCCCGGATCCGCTTCCGGAATTAAAGAGAATTGTTGAAGCGAATTCAGAGGCAGAGATTGTGATAATGACAGATCTTTTAGGCGGAAGTGTGAATAATAATGCATCCGCATTATTGTCTGATCCAAGGATACATGTTGTTGCCGGTGTGAATCTGGCTGCAGTGATCGGTATCCTGCTGAGTGCAGAGGATCAGGATACGGCATCTGTAATTGAAAGTGCGGTTGCAGAGGCTAAAGATATGATGGTTTATTGTAATACAGTAAATGCAACGTATGATGATGAAGATTTTTAATCTGTGTATTGACAGAAAAGAAAGGAGAAGGTTTATATGATTAAATCAATTCGCGTTGATTATCGTCTCTTACATGGACAGGTAGCAGTATCATGGACAGCATCATTAGGGGCAGATTGCCTGCTGCTGGTAAGTGACACGGTTAAAAATGATCCGCTGAGATTAAACGCACTAAAGATGGCGAAACCATCCGGAACAAAGGTTGTAGTAAAAAATACAGCGGAAGCTGTAGAGGCATTGAAAAGCGGGGTAACTGATAAATATAAATTATTTATCATCTGTGAAACGGTAGAAATAGCCAAAGCAATCATTGAAGCTACAGGAGAAAAGACATTAAATATCGGCAACATTGCATACCATGAAAATGCAAAATTATATGGTAGAAGCGCATATATGGATGCAGCCGAGCTGGCTCTGGTAAAAGAGATGGTTGATGATGGCGTTGATGTATTTATTCAGATGATCCCGGCTGATAAAGTAATTAAATGCAAATCGCTGTTTTAACGGATGAATGGAGGGACAGATTATGATATTAAAAACAATACTTATTTTTCTGATCGGCCTGCTTGGTTATTCAGAATGGCTGCTTGGTACAAGCTGCCTGCAGCGGCCGATCGTTCTTGGACCGTTAGTAGGTCTGGTAATGGGAAACCTTCCGGCCGGTATTATTATGGGTGCAACTATGGAACTTGCACTTGTAGGAGCCGTATCGATCGGTGCATATAATCCGCCGGATCTGATCGCAGGCACTGTGCTCGGTGTTTCACTTGCGATTCAGTCAGGAGCCGGAGCGGAAACAGCTTTAGTACTTGGTATTCCGATCGCAACCGTAATGCTTGCGGCAAATACCGGTATCTGCCAGCCGTTGATGCTTGTTATGATCCACAAATGTGACCGTGATGCTGAAAAAGGTAATATACGGGCATTTAACAGAGATTATCTGATCGCAGGATATCTTCAGAATCTTTTTGGTATTGTCTGCATCCCACTTGCATTTTATTTTGGCAGTGATGCAGTAACAGCACTTCTTGGTAAAATACCTGAATTTGTTCAGTCCGGTATGGATATAACAGCAGCACTGCTTCCTGCACTTGGTTTTGCAATGCTTGCACAGCAGATGATGAATCGCAAGGTTGCACCATTTTTCTTCCTTGGCTTTTTCCTGGTATCATACCTTGGAATATCCACAACAGGAGTTGCGATTTTTGCCGTACTTATTGTGATAATCGGAGTAACATTCGGCATATTCGGAGACAAGCAACAGGGGGAAGTACCGGTAGTTGAAAACGCAGATAACGGAGGTGATTTTGATGAGTTCTAAGATACATGCAGACTACGATAAGGTAGTTACGAAAAAAGATCTCACAAAGGTGTTTTTAAGAGAGATCACATATGAACATACATGGAATTATGAACGAATGGGAAATGTAGGATTTTGTTTTTCCATGTATCCGGTTTTAAAGAAACTGTATCCGGATAAGAAGGATCTGGCAGCTGCTATGAAGCGTCATCTGACGTTATATCAGACCAGCCATTATCTTGCAACATTTCAGATGGGTATCACAGCCGCAATGGAAGAGGAAAATGCACAGGATGCAGATTTTGATACAGATTCGATTGGCGCAGTAAAAACAGCATTAATGGGACCTATAGCAGGAATCGGCGATTCTCTGTTCTGGGGCACGATCAAGGTAATCGCAACAGGAATCGGATGTTCACTTGCCTTGCAGGGGAACATTCTCGGACCTATTCTCTTCCTTTTGATCTTTAACATTCCGGCATATCTCTGCAGATGGTTTGGAGTATTCCTTGGATATAAAATGGGTCGTGAATCCATGGCAAAGATTGTTGAATCCGGTTTGATGAAGGTAGTTATGGAAGTAGCCTCTATCATGGGTATCATGGTAGTTGGCGGCATGACGATGGATATGACGTCGATTAATTTTGTAACGAAGATCGGAAGCGGCGAAGAAGCAAGTACAATTCAGGATCTGTTAAATGGCATTGTCCCGGGCCTTCCGGTGCTGTTGCTATTTGGAGTTACTTACTGGTTATTGAAGAAGAAGGTTAATCCGTTGCTTATTATGTTGATCATGCTTGTACTTGGAATAGCAGGAGCATTCTTTGGCTTCCTTGGTTAAAAAGGAGGTAGTAGTAAGGTGAAAAAAATAGTAATTGATATGCATGTACATCCTGCATTTTTAGAGCCGGTATGCAAAACGGAATATCAGAATGAATTTGCAAAAAAGATGTATGGCTTATACAAGACGGATCAGATCCCGGTTGATGCACTGTTAACCTTGATGGATTGTTCCGGAGTGGATAAAGCGGTTTTGCTTCCACTGGATCTGACTACGGAATATGGAGGCATACTAGGAACAAATGACCAGATAAAGGAATTGACAGCAACATATCCGGATCGTTTTATCGGATTTGCCAGTGTAGATCCTCACAGGCCGGATGCGACAGAGATACTTGAAACAGCATTTGCAGAGTATCATCTGGCAGGCCTGAAGCTTCATCCGTCAAAGCAGAAGTTCTATCCGGGAGATGAATACATGGAGCCGATATATCAGATATGCGAGAAGTATAATAAACCGATCGTGTTTCATTGCGGAATGTCGGTAGAGCCGGATACCTTATCTAAATATGCGAGGCCGGTTGAGTTTGAAGAAACAGCATACAGACATCCAAAGCTTCGAATCTGTCTTGCACATTGCGGATGGCCATGGGTGCAGGAAACTTGTATGCTGATGCTCAAATACAGAAATGTTTATGCGGATACAGCATTCCTGTATTTTGATACAGCCCCGGAGTTTTATCACAAGGTATTCGAAGTGGATATGGGACCGCACTGGATCGATCGAAGCTTCAGACATCAGATCATGTTTGGCTCTGATGATCCGCGGTTAGAGATGCGGAGAATGAAAAAGGCTATAGAAGCTATGGATATAAGAGAATCTACCAAGGATCTGATATTTGGACAGAACGCGATTGAGTTTCTGGGATTGGAGGTATGATGGTAACACATAGCAGTATAGAGGTGCTGACAAAAGAATATAACTGTCTGGTGAAAATTACAGATGATATCAGGCAGGTTGTAGAAAAAAGCAAAATCAGAAATGGTGTTGTATATGTTATAACAGCACATACGACAACAGGAATTGCAGTTAATGAAGGACTGGAGTGCCTGGAATATGATATTGGGCATCTGATGGAAAGACTTGTTCCTGAGGACGGAGAATATGCCCATGGAAGGCTGTTAGATACCTACGGTGCGATGGCAGGCAATCCGACCGGACATTTAAAGGCCCATCTGACCGGAAATCATTGTGTATTCCCGGTTATAGATGGAAAGCTGAAAAGTGGAAGTGCACAGGACATATATCTGTGTGAATATGATGGACCGCAATATAGAACAATTTATATAACAATCATAGGAGAATAAAAAATAACAGGAGGAAAGAACTATGGCATTAAAAAAATTTGACGCAGAGAAATATTTAAAGGACGGAGCAAAGACATACTCATTAAGAGGAGAGGTTGAGGCATTGATTGACCGGATCACGGCAAAGGAATATGACAGCGTATGTATGATTGGTATCGGTGGAACATGGGCAGAATGGTATCCGGTTGTAGAAGTAGCCAAGAAATATACAGATCTTCCAATCTATCTTGAAAATGCAGGTGAGTTTCTGGTAAAAAATAAAAAACATATTACAGATAAGACTCTTGTATTTACCTCTTCTGCATCAGGCAATACTATGGAGATCTTGAAGGCAGTAAAATATTGTAAGGATCAGGGAATCAATGTATATGGATTTACAAAGGATGAGACAACTCCTTTAGCAAATCTGCTGACAGACCCGATTTATAATGCATGTGGTGACTGTGAGCATTCTTACTTATTATACTATTTTGTAATGCTCCGTATCTTAAAGAACAGAGGAGAATTTCCACATTATGACAGATGGGCAGATCAGATGGAAAATCTGTTTAAGGATCTCCTTGCGGTAAGAGAAAAATTTGAGCCAAGAGCGATCGAGATCGCAAAGACATATGCACATGAACCATATACAATGTTTACAGGCTCCGGTGTCCTTTGGGGTGAGACCTATCTCTTTACAATGTGTATCTTAGAGGAGATGCAGTGGGTTCGTACAAAGACTGTTTCATCTGCTGATTTCTTCCATGGACCATTGGAGTTAGTTGATGACAGAGTTCCGGTATTTGTAATAAAAGGTGAGGACGAATATCGACCATTAGATGAAAGAGTAGAACGATTTGTAAAAGAACATACAAAGAAAGCTGTTATTATTGATACCAAGGATTACATTCTGGATGGTATCGATGATGAGTTCCGTGTAATCTGCTCTCCGATGATCATTACCGCGATATTAACAGAACGACTTGCTATTCATTATGAGCAGAATACAGGACATAGTCTGGAATTCAGACGTTACTATCGTCAGTTTGAATATTAAAAAGGTCAGGCGGTTATTATGGTTGAATTCACATATGTAATTACAGATGAGCAGGGACTTCATGCCAGACCGGCTTCACAGTTTGTTATGGCTGCTGCAAAATGTAAGAGCACAGTATCCGTAACATTTGGATCCAGAACCGTAAACGCAAAAGGAGTTATGGCAGTTATGAGTCTGGGAGCAAAAAAAGGTCAGGAGATCCTGATAAAAGTAGAAGGTGAAAACGAGGCAGAAGATGCAGCAAACCTGAAAGCGTTCGTTCAGGAACATCTGTAAAAGGATCGGATTTTAAAGAGGTGACAATATGGTAATATTACAGGGTAAAAGTGTATTTGGCGGAGTTGCTATCGGGAAGATACAATTCTTTAAAAGAAACGAAATCCAGATAAAACGACGTCATGTCGATGATCCGGAGGCGGAAATACGCCGCTTCCGGACTGCAAAGGAAAAAGCACTTTCTGAATTGCAGCAGTTATATGACAAGGCACTTACTGATGTGGGAGAAGCAAATGCCATGATCTTTGAAGCACATCAGTTAATGCTTGAGGATCCGGATTATAATGATTCTGTAGAGAATATTATAAATACACAAAAGGTAAATGCTGAATATGCAATAGGTGTCACATCTGATAATTATGCAGCAATCTTTGAAGCGATGGATGATGCCTATATGCAGGGAAGGGCAGCAGATGTAAAGGATGTATCGAACAGGCTCCTTTCCCAGTTTGCAAAAAAACAGAATGCTTCATTTGAAATGACGGAGCAGGTAATCATCGCGGCAGATGATCTGGCACCAAGCGAGACTGTTCAGCTTGATAAAGATAAGGTGCTGGCATTTATTACAGTGGAAGGCTCGGCAAATTCCCATACAGCGATTCTTGCCAGAACCATGAATATTCCGGCTGTTATAGGAATCGGTGATACATTAACACCGAAATATGACGGAAGACTTGCAATCGTAGACGGTCAGGAAGGAAAGATCTATATTGATCCGGATGAAGAAATCCTTGTTGCCATGAGAAAAAAGCAAGCTGTCGAACAGGAACAGCGTGAGCTTCTGGAGACATTGAAGGGCAAAGAAAATGTAACCAGATCCGGGCAGAAGATTAACCTTTATGCCAATATTGCCAATGTATCAGATGTAGGAGCGGCACTCCGAAATGATGCCGGTGGTATCGGGTTATTCAGAAGCGAATTCTTATATCTGGAAAATGAAACTTATCCAACAGAGGAACAGCAGTTTGCAGCTTATAGACAGGTAGCGGAAATGATGGCCGGAAAAAGGGTGATCATCCGTACGTTGGATATCGGAGCAGATAAACAGGTTGGATATTTTAATCTGGAAAAAGAGGATAATCCGGCAATGGGGTTCCGTGCGATCAGGATATGTCTGACCAGACCCGAATTATTTAAGACCCAGCTTAGAGCTATTTTCAGAGCATCCGCGTATGGCCAGATTGCGATCATGTTTCCGATGATCATTTCGGTATCAGAGGTTCGTCGTATTAAAGAGATAATGGACGAGGTGAAGACCGGACTTCGTGCAGATGGAATAGCATTTTCCGATCAGATTGAAACCGGTATAATGATTGAGACTCCGGCTGCGGTTATGATCAGCAGAGAGCTGGCAAAGGAAGTGGATTTCTTTAGTGTCGGAACAAATGATCTGACGCAGTACACTCTGGCAATTGATCGCCAGAACCGGAATCTGGATTCCTTCTATGATTCACACCATCCGGCGGTGTTATCTATGATCCAAATGGCAGCAGAGAATGCTCATGCAGAAGGAAAGTGGATTGGAATATGCGGTGAACTTGCAGCCGATCTAAGTCTGACAGAAAGGTTTTTACAGATGAACATTGATGAGTTATCAGTTGCACCGGGTATGATACTTCCGTTAAGGAAAAAAATAAGAGAGTTATAAAAAGTATACAGAGACAGATCCGCACATGTACGGGTCTGTTTTTGGTCTTATAAACTGACATTTCCTGCTTGTTTGCGTTTGGAAAAGTTGCTATACTTAATAGAGTACAGGAGGGAGTTTGCCATGAAATTGATGAATAAAGATGAGTTTATTGCGTATGAATTAAAATTTTACTTTATGAAAAATAAACTGAAAGAAGGAGAAAAACTCCCATCTGAAAGGGATCTGGCTGAACAGTTTGGGGTACAGAGAGCTACCGTCAGATCTGCATATAAATTATTAGAGGATGAAGGAATCATAGAATGCAGGGAACGGAGCGGCAACTACATAGCCCACAGAAGAATGATATCCAATCTTGACCGAATTCGATCATTCAGTGAAAAGCTGGAAAAGATGGGGGCACAAACAAGAAGCAGACTGTTGGCGTTTGAGCGTGTGGAAGTAGATAAGGAACTGAATAAAAGTATTAAGCTTCCGTTAGGAACTCCGTTATTCAAAATTACCCGTATCCGTATGGTCGTAGAAGAAGACAGGGCTGTTCCGATCACCATAGAATATTCATATATACCGGAAAGCAAGGCTCCTAAGCTGATGCGGTTTGATCTGGAAGATAATTCGTTATTTGATATTTTGATTCAGGAATATCATCATATTCCCAAAAAACAGGAATTAACAATCGGAATTGTATATGCTGATGAAAATGAAGCCAAAGCCTTGAATGTTGACAAGCTGACTGCTCTTGTAAAAAAAGAGGGAATCACATATGACGAGAAAGGTGAGGTTCTGGAATATCTGCAATCGGTGATCAATAAAGAATGGGTCGCATTTGAAAAAGAAGATCCTGTCATTAAGCAAAAGATGGAGGAGGTGCTCCATGGATTATAGAATGCCATTATATATTCAATTACAGGATTCTATTATCAAGAAAATAGATGAAAAAAAATATCTGCCGGGTGAAGCAATACCAAGTGAGAGAAAAATGGCGGAAGCCTATGGTGTGAACCGTATGACCGTAAAACGTGCGATCAGTAAGCTTGTAGAAGAAGGATATCTGGTTTGTAAACCGGGTTCCGGAACGTATGTTGCACAAAGAGATAAGAAAAAGATCGATCTGGATAATTCAAATGAAGCAGGAAATACCGGCATCACAGCGACGCTCCGTAAGGGTGGAATGGAGGTAAAAAACCGCCTTCTCGGAACCGGTGAGATCACAGGAAGTAAATATCTGGGATATAAGCTTGGAATTTCGGATGATGAGATGATATATGGAATTTACCGGGTACGATCAGAGGGTGATATACCATTTGCAGTGGAGTATACATATGTACCGATAAAATATTTTGATGATCTGGATGAATTTGATTTCGCCAAAGTGTCTTTATATGATTATATGGAAGCAAAAGGACATATGCCATGCCATTTTGTACAGAAGCTGGTCATATGTGAGGCAAATGAACGGCTTGCAGAGCTGCTGCAGGTGGAACGTGGAACTGCGATTTATAAGATCGATTATCAGGGCGCGGATGCAGATTATAATATTGTAGAGTTTACCATGAGTTATCTGAATCCTGCTTATACAAAATTCCGATTTGATGTTGAGGTTTCTTAAAGGAAAGACATAAGCGTTTCTGTTACGGATCATATGGATCTTGTTATGCCGGCTTCGGTTTATAATATTAGTACTTGAAAGGTGTTATTTGAAAATGCAATTCAAAAAAGTAGAAAAGAAATGCGAAGGTAAATTTATTACCCGCTATGATATAACATATGAGACAGTGGATCATCAGAAGAAGGTATATGAGATGATCAGCCGGAATGGTGACATTACGGATTTTGAAGGACTGCATGGCAAAATGGCAGATGCAGTTGTGATCATTGCTACGGATGAGACCGGCGAGAAGATACTGATCGATAAGGAATTCCGTCTTGCGCCGGGAGAATGGGTATATAACTTCCCGGCAGGTCTGATCGATCCGGGTGAGACGCCGCAGGAGAGTGCGAAGCGTGAGCTTCGTGAGGAGACAGGGCTGGAATTATATGAGATCGATGATTTCATCGGAACCAGCTACAGTGCGGTCGGTTTTTCAAATGAAACAAATGTCTGCGTTGTTGGAAAGGCACGGGGAGAGTTCCATAAGAGTACCTCTACATTAGAAGAGATCGAAGCCGGCTGGTATACAAAGGCAGAAGTCAGAGAACTTCTTAAGAAAGCGAAATTTGCAGCGAGAACACAGGCATACTGCTATGTGTGGAGCAGAGAATAGAGGATAAAAAGTAGAATCTAGAGGAGCACAGGGGACGAAACTTGAAGTGAAAGCCGGCACAACGGTTCTTACAGCCTGCAGCAACCGTATCGTTTGCAGATAAGGATTGTAAATATCTGGACAGAAAGGAAAAATATGATGTTTCACAAAGGTTATGAAAGAAAGATCGATCAGTTAGTAAATGAACTGACATTAGAAGAGAAAATAAAGATGATCCATGGTGCGGGTCTGTTCCGCACCGGGGCAGTAGAAAGACTTGGAATCCCCCCAATCGTGATGTCGGACGGCCCGACAGGGGTGCGGTTCGAATTCTTTAATGATAACTGGGGCAGAGCCGGACATAATGATGATGGAGTTACATATTGTCCGAGTAACAGTGCGATCGCTGCAACCTGGAACCGGGAACTGGCAGGAAAATCAGGAACGGTACTTGGAGAGGAAGCCAGAGGACGTGGCAAGGATATCATACTTGCGCCGGGTGTCAATGTTATGCGGACGCCACTTTGCGGAAGAAATTTTGAGTATTTCAGTGAAGATCCATATCTGATATCAGAGATGGCGGTTCCGGTGATCGAAGGGATCGAGAGTTCTGACGTGGGTGCCTGTGTGAAACATTTTGCTGTTAATAATCAGGAAACAGAGCGGAACTGGGTGAATGTCGAGATCGATGAACGAACGCTCCGTGAGATATACTTGCCTGCATTTGAAGCAGCAGTAAAGAAAGCAAAGGTAAGATCTATTATGGGTGCTTATAATCTGTTCCGTGGGGTTCATTGCTGTGAAAATAATGAACTGCTCGGTGAGATACTGCGGAAAGAATGGAATTATGACGGCCTGATCGTTTCGGATTGGGGTGGCATCCACGATACAAAGGCCGCAGCAGAAAGCCCGATCGATGTAGAGATGTCAATCTATGCAAACTTCGATGAATACTGCATGGCAGATCCATTGTTAAATGCGGTAAGAAATGGTGAGATCGAAGAGGAAAGAGTTGATGAAAAAGTAAAGAGTATTCTCCGATTCATGCTTCGTGTCAAGATGATAGATATTGTAGAAGTCGAAAGTGGGGACAATGAACAGACGGCTATATCCGCTGGCTGCACGGAACAGAAGCCGGCTGTCTATGCGGTTCGTGACCGGAGCCGGAAGAAAGGAAGTTATGATACTTCAGCACATCAGGATGCAGTGTTAGAGACAGCCAGAGAATCAATTGTACTGTTAAAGAATGAAGAACAGAGACTGCCGCTTGCACCTGAGAAGACACATCGGCTTCTGGTGATCGGACATAATGCAGCAAAGCTTCATTCAAATGGTGGCGGAAGTGCGGAGATTGCGGCACTTTATGAGATCAATCCACTGCTTGGCATTAAGATGGAGCTTGGCGGTAACTGCGAAGTGACCTATGCAGAAGGTTATTATGTACCGGATAAGAACAGACAGCAGGTACTGAACTGGCAGGAGGTAAGTCTGGATGAACTGGCATCGGAGCAGGGGGCTTATGAAGGAAATGATCCGGAAGGACAGAAAATCCAGAAGGCACTTCGTGAAGAGGCGGTTGCACTTGCTTCTGAATATGATGATGTGATCTTTGTTGGCGGTTTAAATCATGATACAGATGAAGAAGGATACGACAGACCGGATCTGAAGCTTCCATATCATCAGGATGAACTGATCACGGAACTTTTAAAAGTGAATCCGAATATGGTCATTGTCATGATGGCGGGAAATCCGGTCGATATGAGTGCATGGATTGATGATGCAAAGTCGATTGTATGGATGAGTTATGCAGGAATGGAAGGTGGCAGAGCACTCGGTGAAATCCTGTTTGGTGAAGTTAATCCATCCGGTAAACTTGTGATGACCATGCCAAAATCTCTTGATCAGGTACCGGCGATGGTTTTTGGAGATTTCCCCGGAAGAACCTTAACGGAAGAAGAGCATGAAAGAATGAATGCGAAATTGACGGAGACATACAGAGAAGGTGTATTTGTCGGATATCGGTATTATGACAAATATCAGATCCCGGTACAGTTCCCATTTGGCCATGGATTATCTTATACGGCATTTTCCTATGGGGATATGCAGGTAAAAGAGTCGGATGGTCAGACATTCAAGGTACAGATCCCGGTAACAAATACCGGAAAGCTTGCCGGAAAAGAGACGGTAGAGCTGTATGTCGGAGAAACGGAAGTAAGTCCGGAGAATCCTGTGAAGGAGTTGAAGGGCTTCTGCAAGTTATCACTTGCACCGGGAGAAACAAAGTATGCGGAATTTGAATTGACAGCCGATGCATTCCGTCATTTTGATGAGAAGACGGATGCGTGGAAGGTCATAGCAGGAAGTTATACGATCTATATCGGAAGTTCTGTTTCTGATATTCGATCGGTAACAACCATAACAATAAAATAATTAACAGATAAAATGCCGGTATGAACGGTCTGTCTGCCGGTACTATGAACATCACGTTTGCCTACCTTCTTTCATACAATTTTATATGCATATGTCTCCGCTGCGATAAAGTCGTTTGCAGCTCCGACATAGCACAAAATTGTATGAAAATCAGTCGGCTTCTCTATGGATGTTTCATAGTACCGGCAGGCAGATTGTTCATACCGGCTTTTATATACATATTGTTTTATTGATATTCGTTGAGCCATTCTATTATGCCGTTTGCGATCGCGGCGGCGTAATCGTCCATGTTATCATCGTAAAGCTCTACGTCTTTTTCGTTGCTGATAAAGCCCATCTCGATGATCAGACTTGTCATATTTGTCTGTTTGATAACGATGTAATCGTTGTCACTGTCAAACTGTGTTCCGGTACGGACACCACGGTTATCGGAGATTCCGACCTTTTCCAGATTGGACAGGATGGTTTCTGCGATCGCATGGTTCTTTTCGGAACCGGAGCTGTAGATCCATGCTTCTACACCACAGGCCTCAGGATTTGCTGCGTAGTTCCTGTGGAGTGCCAGATAGAGATCTGCGTCGCAGTCATTTGCAATCGTAGCACGTTCTTCGGAAGAAACGGTAGAATCATCATCACGCGTCATAACAACCTTTACTCCGTTTTTCTTTAATAGTTTTGCAACCTTTAAGGAAAGCTTCAGGTTTCCGTCTTTTTCATGAATATTATTAATTCCGGTTGCCCCGATGTCAGAACCGCCATGTCCCGGATCCAAACAGACTGTGTATTTTCCGTCCGGTTTTATGATCGAGACAGCATCCTTGCTGCTTTTTGACCGACTGACCGCCAACAGGACGGACAGAACGATAACGGCGATGAGCAGGACGATATTGACACCGATCAGGAATTTTATGACAGACCGCATCTGTGTAACGGTCAGTTTCTTTTTTGTTTTTCCAGCCATAATGTATAAAACTGCCGGAGCAGCCCTTTCTGTTTCTAGTTTATTCTCAACTAAGATACTCTAAAATGATCGGATTTTCAATACGATAGAAAAGATTTAATATTTACATATATCGGTGAAATGCGGTGTAACATGGAACCGGCAGGCGATATAATTTGGCATTTTATATAGAAAAGTGCGAAAGAAATTAATAATTTTCTGAAAAATTTAATATTGTCAAATGAAAACGTGGGTGTTACCCTAAATATAGGGTGGCAGGGAGAAGATAAGAAAAGGAATAAAAGATGATCGTAGATTTTCATACTCACACATATCCGGATAAAATAGCTTCAAAGACACTTGAACTGTTAGTAAGTAGATCAAAGACAAAGCCGGCATCAGATGGTACACTTGCAGGCTTGCAGCATTCAATGACGCAAAGCGGTGTTGATATCTCTGTTGTCCTTCCTGTTGTAACTGCACCACATCAGGTGGAGCGGATCAATGCCGTGGCAAAGACAGTAACAGCCCAGTTTACGGGTAGTGGCGTCTGGTCATTTGGCGGAATCCATCCGGGAAATGATAACTATAAAGAGATTTTAAATGGTATCAAGTCTGACGGATTAAAGGGAATTAAGCTGCATCCGGATTATCAGGATACCATGTTCAATGATATCCGTTATAAACGGATCATCAGTTATGCAACAGAGCTTGGCTTGGTCGTTGTGGTTCATGCCGGAGTAGATATCGGACTTCCCTCTGTAACACATTGTACACCGGACATGGTGTGTGAAGTATTAGATGAGGTTCAGCCGGATCGGCTCGTTCTTGCACATATGGGTGGCTGGAATCTCTGGGACGAGGTACTTGCGAAGCTGTGCGGAAGAAATGTATATATGGATACAGCATTTTCCTATGGAGAGATTGCATGGCTTTCGGGTGCTGAACATCGTTGGAAGCTGGCATCGGAGGAGATGTTCCTGAAACTGATCAGAGCACATGGAGCAGACCGGATCGTATTTGGAACAGACAGTCCGTGGACAGATCAGAAGCGAGCCATAAAGGACATACAGGCACTTCCGTTATCAGATGAAGACAAGAAAAAGATCCTTGGAGAAAATGCATTGCAGCTTTTGGGACTGCCGGATGCAGAATAGAAAATATAAAATGAAATATACAATATATTTGAAAGCATTAGAGGATTCATACATAAAAGTAAAATAAATTCCCGATAAATTGGTAAAAATGGACATTGCACAAAAATTAAAAATGTGTTACAATTTTGTTACAATAAGAAAGGGAGAGAAGATAGCTCCTAAGACATCCGAAATTTAAGTTGTTGTTTTTTTCACAAAAAAATATTCATAAATACAAGGGACTGCCTGTAAGACGGCGGTCCCTTTCCCTTTAATTGCAATCAGGTACCTCTCGTCTAACGACTCGATGATTAGCGGTCGTCAAATTGAAAACAATTTTGTGCAATCAGGTACCTCTCGTCTGACGACTCGATGATTAGCGGTCGTCAAATTGAAAACAATTTTGTGCAATCAGGTTCCTCTCGTCTAACGACTCGATGAACATTGACCATCATATAGAAATTTGTGCTCTTGCGTTGCAAGCACAATTTCTGCATGATGGTTGATTGCACAAAAAAAGAACCAGATCACATCTGGTTCTTAAGAGCTGGGCTACAAGGATTCGAACCTTGAAAATGCTGGAGTCAGAGTCCAGTGCCTTACCATTTGGCGATAGCCCATTGCTGTCAACAGATGATATTATATTATAACAGTTTGAAAAAAGCAAGCACTTTTTTAAAAAAATTACAAAAAGTTATTTATACGCAATGAACACGAAAAATTTGAGAATAAAAATCAATGGAAATAGAAAATCCAGGTAGAAATAATAGCCCGGCTGTTGTATAATGGGAACACTTGTGGAGATGACATTATAATAGGAAATGGAGAATACATATGTACAGTTTTGATGCGATCGTAAGATACAGCGAAACGCATGGAAGACCGGAAGCAAATGCGGCAACGATAGCAAATTACTTTCAGGATTGTGCGATCTTCGATTCAGAACAGGCAGGAATTGGAATTGAATATCTGAAGGACCATAACCGGGCATGGTTTCTGATCTCATGGCAGATCGATGTGGAGCGGTATCCGGTATTACAGGAGAAGATCAGGGTTGGAACCTGGGCATATGATTTTAAAGGTTCTATGGGATATCGTAATATAGTTATTCGGGATGAGAATGGAGCGAATATTGTACAGGCAGCTTCCCAGTGGAGTTATATTGATACTGATACGCTTCGTCCTGTAAGAATTGAGCCTGAAGTAGGAGCAGCATATCCTCTTGCAGAAAAGCTTCCGATGGAATATGCTCCGAGAAAGATCCGGCTGATCGAAGGCATGGAAGAGACAGACAGAAGGGTTGTTCTGCCTTATCAGATTGATTCGAATAACCACATGAATAATGAAGCATATATTGCGCTGGCGTTGGAATATATCGATTCGGATGACATGATCTGTCAGATCAGAAGCGAGTATAAGCGGCAGTTTGTAAAAGATGAATGTATCGTAATAAAGAAAGCAGAAAGAGATGATCTGATACAGTTTGTATTTGCAGATGAAGAAGATCAGACCAGATGTATAGTAGAATTTAAAACAAAGAGAACGGGGAGACAGACAGCATGATCAAGATTGGCGAATGGAACCATTTAGAGGTTGTAAAAGAGAAAGATTTCGGCATTTACCTTGCCGAGAAAAAATACGATGACGAGGAAGTTCTGCTTCCGAAGAAACAGGTACCTGCGGGAACAAGAATGGGAGATCAGTTAGATGTATTTATCTATCGTGATTCCGCAGATCGTCTGATCGCAACAACAAATCATCCGATCATAACGATGGGAGAACTTGCAGTATTAAAATGTGTCAATGTGACAGGCATCGGTGCATTTATGGACTGGGGACTGGAAAAAGATATCCTGCTTCCTTTTAAAGAGCAGACAAGCAAGGTAAGGGAAGGTCAGTCGTATCTGGTCCGGATGTATGAGGATCGTTCCAAGCGTTTGTGCGTCAGCATGAAAGTATATGCCTATCTGGAGACACAGTCCCCATATAAGGCAGGAGATGCGGTAAGCGGAACGGTATTTGAATTTAATCAGAATCTTGGAGCCTTTGTTGCGGTTGATAATCGTTATTCAGCCCTGATTCCGATGAAGGAGATCCATTCCCGGATCAATGTGGGTGAGACAGTAGAAGCCCGTGTGGCAAATGTCAGAGAAGACGGCAAACTCAATCTGAGTTTACAGAAGCCGATCCGTGAGCAGATCAACAATGACAGCGAGATGGTATACAATATCATCGAAAGCTATGGAGGAACTTTACCATTTAATGACAAGGCAGATAAAGAAGTGATCGAGAAAGAGTTCGGACTCAGCAAGAATGCATTTAAGCGTGCGGTCGGACATTTGTTAAAAGAGGGTAAGATTCGGATCACAGAGAAAAACATTATCATCAAATAATGTATTCATAAATGAGCAGGAATGTTCAGGAGAAACAAAAAGACAGCTATGCATGTTATATGGCTGAAAAGCACCAGGAAATGAAAGGATGAATATGAGTAATTTCAAGGTCGAATTAAAAAAAGTAGTAGACGACAGCTATGAGATCGAGATCGGATATGAGCTGGAACAGAAGCTGATCGATGATCTGAAGACTGGTCTGGTTGGAAAAATATCCAAATTTGTAGTAGTCACAGACAGTAATGTAAAAGAGCTATATGCGGACAAGATTTATAAGATGCTTGAAGAAGCAGGATACAAGACAGATCTTATCAGTTTTCCGGCAGGAGAACTGAGTAAGACCAGAGCGACAAAGGAGTATGTAGAAGATACCATGCTTGCAAAGGGATATCGGAGAGATTGCTGCATTATCGCCGTTGGCGGTGGCGTGGTGACAGACCTTGCAGGATTTGTAGCCGGAACCTATGGCAGAGGAATTCCATTTATCAATTATGCAACGACATTACTTGCGGCAGCGGATGCATCTGTGGGAGGAAAGACAGCGGTCGATACACCGCTTGCAACCAATCTGATCGGACTGTTTAATCAGCCGCAGAAGGTATATCTGGATATCGCAACATGGAAGACACTTCCACAGCGGCAGTTATCTTCAGGTCTTGCAGAGACGATCAAGCATGCCTGCCTTGCAGACAGGGAATTCTTCGATTATCTGTCAGAGCATATCGAAGATGTGCTTGCAGTAAAGGATGAGGTATGCAGACATATCGCAGAGAAGAACTGCGAGATCAAATATCAGGTCGTTATGAAGGACGAGCGGGAAAGCGGCCTGCGTGAGGTCTTGAACCTTGGACATACGGTTGGCAGAGCCATCGAGACAGTCAGTGATTATAAGCTGTTGCATGGAGAGGCCGTTGCGATCGGTCTGGTTGCAGAGGTGAAGATGGCAGAACGTTTTGGTTACTGTACAGCAGAGGATGAAGCAGCTATGGTTGCCATGTTGAAGCAGGCAGATCTTCCAACGGGGATTCCGGATTATATAGACCGTGAAGCTCTGGTTAAGAAGCTATATACCGATAAGAAGGTCAGAGACGGACATTTGCGTTTCGTTTTACAGCATGGAATCGGCGCGATCGAGGTATTTGATGGTGACCAGTATGCAAAGGCCATACCGGAGAGTCTGGCAAGAGAGATCATTATGGAGATGTAGATATTTGTTTACAAGGGATGATTTTTCACAATTCATAGAATATGCGAAGTAGAATTACACGATAAAATATTCAATATATAAGATTTCAGGAGGATATAAAAATGGATAAGAAGATAATCAGCACAGAGAAAGCACCGCAGGCAATCGGACCATATTCACAGGCAATCGTTGCTAACGGATTTTTATTTACGTCAGGAATGGTTCCAATCGATCCTGCAACGAATCAGTTAGTAGAAGGAGATATCACAGTTCAGGCAAAACAGGCAATCTCAAATCTGAAGAATCTGATCGAGGCATCCGGTTCATCCTGTGACAAGGTTGTAAAGACTACAGTATTTATTAAGGATATGAACCAGTTCTCAATTATCAACGATATTTACAAAGAATATTTCAACAAAGATTTCCCTGCACGTTCCTGTGTAGAAGTTGCAAGACTTCCAAAGGATGTTCTGATCGAGATCGAAGCAGTAGCAGTTGTATAAATAAAGATTTTAAAATTATGGTGTGGCAGATATATGAATGATATCTGCCGCATTATTATAAGAGGGTATATGGAGACAAGAAAGAAAATTTTTGGAGCTGAATGTTTGTTTACAGCATTGATCGTAGTGTATGAGATCGTAACGGTGCTGGCGTTATTTACAGATCTGTTTTCCGGCATCACGATAAAACAAAACATATTATTCAGTCAGAGTCTGATATTTGTACCAACAGTGTTATATTTGTTCATCATGAGAAAGCACGTAAAGGATATCATCTGGTTTAGGAGATTTCATCCGTTGACACTCCTGCTGCTTCCACCGCTGGTTCTGTTTATGGAGCCACTTATTACATTGTTAAATGCAATCTCAATGTTATTTGTGCGAAATGAGATCAGCCATGCAGCTTCAGCACTGGTTGATCATAATACACTTGGAACTTCGCTTTTTTTCATGGCATTTTTGCCGTGTGTGATAGAGGAACTGGCGTATCGTGGCGTCATGTTCGGAAGCTTTCATGAAGCCGGCAGATTAAAGGCAATATTGATGTCAGGCTTTTTATTTGGACTGATGCATATGAATTTTAATCAGATGGCATATGCGATCATGATCGGTTTGGTCTTCGGTTTTGTCGTAGAAGCAACCGGAAGCATTATTCCAACAATGATCATGCATTTTCTGATCAATGGTTTTTCTGTTGTTATAAAGCATATTGCAAATATCATTCCGATGTTAAAAGATCAGGCGGAAAATACAGAAGTAACACAGACGATGCTGCTCAGCACCATCCGGGCATATATACCTATGGCGCTGGTTGGCACTGTAATTTCAGCAGGAATTATTTATCTGCTTGCGACTATAAATGGCAGAATGGAGAGTTTCACCTCTGTATTCACGGAACCTTTTAATCGGTACGATGAAAATGGCAAAAAGCTTCGCCTGCTTACCCCACTTATGATCGTGGTCATCATCTACTGCCTGATCCGCTGCGTTGTCGAAGAATTTTTATTTTAACTATGGCAAAATGCCCGCCAAATGAATCTGATCTGGTACCTACCCTATTATAAATGACTTGCTGCGGTTTCTATTCATTGTACATGTCTGTGCGGAGCACTTAGTGAAGACGAGCGATATCGCGAAGTCTGAGGTTAGTGCGTGCCATGTAAGTACACTTAGCGAAAACGAGTGTTAACGAAGTTTGAGGTTAGTGTAGCTTACTTGATTCGCTCATGCTCCTGTGCTAACTCGTCCTTCGGACTCAAACAAGCACTCGCATTCGCTGACAATGTACATCTCATAACGAAAACTCCACAAATGTCTTTTCAGGCAGATATTAAAACGCAGAGAATTCTTAAGAATCAACAAAAATAAAACTGCGGAATGACGATAGCTGATATTTCTTTTTAGAACGCCTACCAAAATAATTCGATCAGATACAAGATAGCATTCATTTGGTGGGCGTTTTGTCGCTATATGTAAATGAGTAATAAAAGGATAAACAGAAAAATACACCATTCGATATACAGGGATTTATCCAGTTTCGGGTGTTGGTGTTTCCACTATGAAAAACATTCGCGAGAGTTTCGTTATGAGATGCATATTGTCAGTAAATACGAGTGCCTGTTTGAGCCGAAGGCGAGTTGGCACAGGAGTATTTACGAATCAGACATATGCATCGAATAGGAAGCGAGCGAGTTTATCATAGTGGAGATATCAATAGCAGAAATTGGATAATCCAGTAAAGATAAATGGTGTATTTTTCGTTCGGCTAGTCCTCGTTGCAGATCAGACCGTAGAAGGAGATCAGGTACAGTCCGGCGATACCAACGAGTGTGTAGATGATTCTGGAAAAGGCGGAGCCGGTTCCGAATAAAGCATCTACAAGATTAAAATTAAAGATTCCGATGATACCCCAAACGATCGCCCCAACGATCACAAGAGTAAGACAAATAACATTAAATACTTTCATGGCATTCCTCTCTGATTTCTAGTTATTTGGACATTAGTTTTTGGCAAGGTGTCGCAAAATTAATGGTTCCATATCTCTAGTTTGTGCGAACATGGAAAAAATATACTGCCATTATAAGGAAAAATGTATAAACAGGATGAAGGTATAAAATGAAAAATATAATATAGTGGATCTGGCGGCAGAAATTTATTTGAAGCAAATATAAAAATCAGTTGACAGGGCGCAAACATAATGATATATTAAAAACAACATATGAACAGATATTCAGATGTTCAATAAAAATAACGAGAGGAGGAACAGAATGAATACGGACAGCAGGGAAGCATGTGAATGCAAAGAGAACGACATAGCTGAGATTACCGCTGAGATTAATGAGATGATGCCGGACGAAGAGAATCTGTATGATCTAGCCGAGTTGTTTAAGGTATTTGGCGATTCTACAAGGATTCAGATCTTATACACACTCCTGGATCACGAAAAAAGTGTTGGTGACATCGCAGAAGAGCTTGGAATGAATGCATCTGCCATTTCTCATCAATTAAGAGTGTTAAAACAGGCGAAGCTGATCAAGAACCGCAGAGCCGGAAAGAATATATTTTATGAGCTTGCCGACGACCATGTAGCAGTGATCATGCGAATGGGACTTGAGCATATATTTGAATAATAAGAAAGGTTAAAGGTGGATATTATGAAGAAGAGATATAATTTAAGTGATGTAGATTGTGCAAATTGTGCAGCAAAGATGGAGGAGCAGATCAGCAAGTTACCGGGAGTTAACAGCGCATCTATCAGCTTCATGGCGCAGAAACTTACATTAGACGCAGACGAAGATAAATTAGACGAGATTTTAAAGCAGGCAGAAAAGATCATCAAGAGTATTGATGAGGAAGCCTCCATCGAATATTAGAAATAATGCAGATCTGAACATTAAGACGTTACAGATTTACATAAGCTGAAAGAGAAGATAAAATAAGAAAATTATCGCGGATAGCAGAAAAAAGGTGATGGATTATGAGTAAGAAGCAGAAAAAGATGTTAATTCGAATCATCGTTGCACTGGTGGTATTTATTGCATGCGAGATTACAGAGAAGCTCATCCATTTGAATGGAGTGTGGGATACAGTTGTAAAGGCTGCGATGTTCGCAGTACCATATCTGATGGCAGGATATGATGTCCTTTTAAAGGCGATCAAGAATATCAGCAAAGGTCATGTATTTGACGAAAACTTCCTGATGGCAGTTGCAACTGTAGGTGCATACGGAACCGGAGAATTTGGCGAGGCGGCAGCCGTTATGCTGTTCTATCAGGTCGGAGAATGGTTCCAGAAATATGCAGTCAACAGATCAAGAGCCAGTATCACAGATTTGATGAACATTATGCCGGAATATGCAAATATTGAGAAAGACGGACAGATCGTTCAGGTAGAACCGGAGACAGTTGCAATCGGTGATATCATTATCGTGCAGCCGGGTGAAAAAGTTCCTCTCGACGGTACTGTCATCGAAGGTGAAACATTTGTAGATACAGCAGCTCTTACCGGTGAATCCGTACCTAGAAAGCTGTCTGTTGGTGACGAAGTGTTAAGTGGCGTGATTAATCAGAATGGTGTGATCCGTGTCAAGGTATCAAAGGAATTTGACGATTCGACCGTATCGAAGATTTTGGAGCTGGTGGAAAATGCAAGTACGAGAAAAGCACAGTACGAGCAGTTCATTACCAGATTTGCAAAATACTATACACCGATCGTGTGTTTCCTTGCACTTGCAGTAGCGATCCTTCCGCCGATCTTTGTAGGTGAATTTGGAAAATGGTTCCACCGTGCATTGATCTTTCTGGTAGTATCCTGTCCATGTGCATTGGTCATCTCCATTCCACTTAGTTTCTTCAGTGGAATCGGCGGAGCATCCAAGGCAGGTATCCTTGTAAAAGGAAGTAACTATCTGGAGCTTCTGGGTAAAGCAAAGATTGCCGTATTTGATAAGACCGGAACTCTGACAAAGGGTGTATTCAAGGTTGTAGAGACATGCGCAAATGGAATCAGTGAAGATGATCTTCTGGAGCTTGCAGCATATGGCGAGTATTACTCCAACCATCCGATCGCAGCATCGATCAAGGCTGCATATAAGGGAACGGTACAGATCGACCACCTCGATGGATATGAGGAAATCTCCGGAATGGGTATCAAGGTCTTAAAAGATGGAAAAGAAGTGTTAGTCGGAAATAAGAAGCTTCTGGATTCCAGAAAGATATCCATGGCAGGAGCAAAACAGCCATCCAAGGTTGGAACAGTCCTTTTCGTAGCGGAAAATGGTGCATATAAGGGATGTATCACGATCGCTGATGAGATCAAGGATGGCGTTAAGGATGCAATCGCATCAATCAAGAAATGTGGAATTGATAATGTTGTTATGCTGACCGGTGATAAGAAAGAGGTTGCTGACAGTGTAGCAAAAGAGCTTGGCATTGATACTGTATGTGCAGAGCTGATGCCGGGTGATAAGGTAGATAAAGTAGAACAGCTTCTCCGCGAGAAGGATGAAGACAGTACATTGATCTTCACCGGTGACGGAATCAATGATGCGCCTGTTTTAATGCGTGCCGATGTCGGTATCGCAATGGGAGCTATGGGTCAGGATGCTGCGATCGAAGCAGCAGACATCGTTCTGATCGATGATGATCCGGGCAAGATTGCCGTAGCATATGCAATTGCCAGAAAGACGGTTCGTATCGTGCAGCAGAACATTGTGTTTGCACTTGCTGTCAAGATCATTGTTATGGTACTCGGTGCCCTTGGTTTTGCAAATATGTGGGCAGCGGTATTCGCCGATGTCGGTGTTGCCTTCCTCGCGATCATCAACGCAACCCGCGCACTGAAGCCATGATGTAAAAAGATAGGGGTGCGTAGAGATATATAGCCTCCGCCATACAGATTACCCTGCCATAATGACTTGTTGCGATTTCTGTTCGTTACACATGTCTGATTCGCTTATGCTCCTGCGCAAACTCGTCCTACGGACTCAAACATGCGCCCGCATTCGCTGACAATGTGTAACTCGCGACGAAATTCTCACAATGTCATTATGACACAGGGTAACCTGTATGGCGGAGGCTATACGACTCTACGCGCCCTTTTTACTTCGAATAGGACATATAAAAATGCAGGGTATGGCGGTCTGTATATTTTATGAAGCAAGCCTGTTCCAACGCCGGTTCTTAGTGAGTCGCCGCAGGCGAAGAACTTAGCACCGTTGCGTTGGAATAGAGTGAAAACGTCTTGCGTAATAAAGATATACAGACCACCATACCCTGCATTTTTATTATACTGGATATGTTTAGGCTTCTTCGTGGGCAAGTGCCGCAGCAACAAAGCCTTTGAAAAGCGGATGTGCTTTATTTGGTCTGGACTTGAATTCCGGATGTGCCTGAGTTCCGATGAACCAAGGATGATCCGGAATCTCGATCATCTCAACGATATGACCGTCAGGAGAGAGACCAACCAGTTCCATACCATTATCTGTTAAAGCCTTACGGTAGTCATTGTTGACTTCATATCTATGTCTGTGACGCTCGTGGATGTATTCTGTGCCATAGAGCTCATAGGATTTGGAATCTTTGCTGAGTACACATGGGTAAGAACCAAGTCTTAATGTTCCGCCGAGGTCTGTTACATCATGCTGATTCGGCATGATATGAATAACCTGATGGAAAGAGTTTGGATTGAATTCTGAGCTGTGTGCATCTGCATAACCAAGGACATGTCTTGCAAATTCAACGATCGTGAGCTGCATACCGAGACACAGACCAAGGTAAGGAACCTTTTTCTCTCTGGCATACTGGATTGCGGTGATCATGCCTTCGATACCTCTGTCACCAAAACCGCCTGGAACGAGGATTCCATCGACGTCACCCAGTGTTTCTTCCACATTTTCAGGAGTTACAAGTTCGGAATCTACCCATTTGATCTCGACCTCGGCATCGTTTGCAACACCGGCATGCTTTAAGGATTCAACAACGGAAATGTATGCATCATGCAGTGAGACATATTTGCCGACGAGAGCAACACGAACCTTTTTTTCCGGATTCTTCCATGCAGTGATCATATCATTCCATTCCTTCCATGCATGTGGTTCCGGAGCAGGACAATCCATGTGTAAGCATTTGCACACAACATCAGCGAGATGCTCTTTCTCCATAGCGAGAGGAACTTCGTATAATACATCAACATCCAGATTCTGGATAACATTCTGGCTAGGTACATTACAGAATAATGCGATCTTATCCTTTAAGCCCTGATCCAGTGGATAATCAGAACGGCAGACCAGAATATCCGGCTGGATACCCATTCCCTGCAGGTTCTTAACACTCGCCTGAGTCGGCTTTGTCTTTAATTCGCCGGAAGCTTTCAGATAAGGAATCAGAGTAACGTGGATCATAATGCAATTCTCATGTCCGACGTCATGTGTGAACTGACGGATCGCCTCTAAGAAAGGCTGGCTCTCGATATCGCCGACTGTACCGCCAATTTCGATGATCGCTACTTCGGTATCCTTTGCATCCGGATTCCGGTAGAAGCGATCTTTAATTTCATTTGTTATATGTGGAACTACCTGTACGGTGTGTCCGCCGAAGTCGCCGTGGCGTTCTTTCTGTAAGATACTCCAGTAGATCTTACCGGTCGTAACATTCGAATTCTTATTCAGACTTTCATCGATAAAACGCTCATAATGACCAAGATCCAGATCAGTCTCCGCACCATCATCGGTTACGAATACTTCACCATGCTGGATCGGGTTCATAGTACCCGGATCCATGTTGATGTATGGATCGAATTTCTGGCTGGTAACCTTGTAGCCTCTCATTTTGAGCAGACGACCAAGGGAGGCAGCAGTGATACCTTTACCAAGACCGGATACGACACCGCCTGTGACAAACACGTACTTAATAGGCATAATAATTTCCTCCTGATATATTCTAAAAACGCATAGACATACGCTCTCATTAAAAAAACACTCATTATTATACGAGAGCATTTTTCAAAAGTCAATCAGCCGTATCGAAAAACAGGATGTATCCGGCATAAAAATATGGTATGATAGTATATAAGAAGTCAAACTTAATAAAATTATGGAAAAATATTCATAAACTTTAGAAAATAAAGCGAAAAATATACATTTGACAGGAAAATGAAGTGAGAAGACGGGAGATCTCGATGGGAGCAATTCAGTTTATCCATATCAGTGATGTGAATATCGGACGAAAATCAGACAAATTACTGTTCGGACAGACCGGTGAAAAGGACGGGATAACGACCTTGAAACAGGTTGTTTCTGATGCAGGAAAATTACAGGCTGATTTTGTATTTATCACAGGGGATCTCTTTGACCATCCGGCAACAGAAGAAGATCTTGCGTGGATTGATGAGATATTTCTGCCGCTTGATAAGACGGCGGTCATTTATTGTCAGGGAGATCATGATTACATGAAATCAGATGGGGTGCTTGCAAACTATTCTTTCCGGTCAAATATTTATGTGGCAGGCTGCAGCGAGTATCGGAATCCGGTTCCGGCAGGCTCTGCAATATATGGAGTAAAGCATGAAAACGCAACTGCCATGATCGATGTTATTCGGTTTCCGAAAAAAAATGCGGTACTTTATTGTGCCGGCTATTATAGTGCCGGAGCGCAGATGGCAGTTTTAGATGAACTGACACCGGCGGATGATGAGATGACAAATATCCTGCTGGCTCATGCCGGAAATCATGGCGCGATACCGATCGATTATCCGACGATCCGGAAAGCAGGATTTGATTATATCGGATTAGGACATGAAGCTTCCTATAAGAATATGTACAATGGCAGGATTTGTTATCCGGGTGTATTGGAACCATACAATAACAGGGAGACCGGACCGCATGGCTATGTGCAGGGAAAGTTATCAGATGGCGTGGTATCGGTACGGCTTGTGCCTGCATCACAAAAGGAATATAAGACGATACGCTATCCGGTCAGTAATTATATGTCAGATGAAGAACTGGCAGATGAATTGCATCGTATCATTGCAAGAGAAGGAGAAAAAAACATTTATTCGATCTACCTGGTACGACCGGAAAAATGTGAGAAGTCCTTTCATTTGCAGGAGGCACTGGCCACTTACCGGATTGCCGCGCTGAGCGGAGAAGTGTATCAGCGTGAGGATTATGATGAATACAGAAAAGCAAACCGAGGAAATGCATTTGGACGATTGCTTGATAAACTGGATGCCGACTCTCCGATCCGGGAGGATGGGGCGAAGCTGGCAGTTGACCTTGTTATAGAACGATCAAAGATATACACCAGAAGCAGCCGCAAATTGAATGACCGGCTTTATGAGGAAACGATCCGGGTAGTGCTTGAGGATCTGAAACATGATATGGATAAACTTCGCACCTCAAAGGATATTCAGGCATATGAACAGGCAAAGGAACGACTGGCAGAAAGTCCGGATGTACTGGATCGCTTAAACGAGGCATGGGCGATGGAACGGAAGAACAAACTGGAGCTTCTGACTGCCCGGAACAATCAGGCACAGATCGTACCAAGACACAGAAGCAGATGGATACGAACCGGTATCCGTGCTGCCATTGTGCCATTTGTCATATTCTGTATCATGGCATTGTTCCTGATGCCACGGGCGTACATTCAAATGTCAGAGCGTATGAATGGTACAGATGTGGTTCGTTTTCTGGTTACATCAATACTTGCGATCGTGCTCTGCTTTGTGATCGGTTACGTATTTGCACGACTGATTGATCAGAATAAGCCAGACGGAATACGAAAAGAACGCGCAGATGCAGAACGGCTTGAACGCGAGCTGGCTGCAAAAGGCGAGCAGCTTCACGAAGTCAGAACCGGATATCAGTTACAGGATACAAAGCGGCGGGAGATCCAGTCGGATGTGAATGCCAGAGAAGATCTTGTGGCGCAGACGATCTATAAGCTTCAGGTGATGGAAGAAGCGATGCGGATGTTAGAATAAAAAGAAAAAGGGCACTTGAAAAACAGGTGCCCTAGGATACTAACATATTTGCCAGCAGGATACTTACGACGATCCCTGCACCGAGAGACAACAGGGCGCAGGGGATGATATATCGGGATTTGCGGACTTTGGCAGCCATCAGATATACAGACATCGTATAGAATAAAGATTCCGTACAGCTAAGGATGATGGCAGCGGTGAGTCCTTCTCTGGAATCAGGTCCATAGTCGTTAAAGATATTTAGCATCAGACTGGTGGCAGACCCGGAGGAGAACAGCTTCGTTATAATGACGGGGATCACACAATCCGGGGTATGTATGAGAGAAGCAATCGGCTTCAGAGCGGTTGTGATCAGGCCAAGGGCGCCGGAATCATTCAGGATTCGTACAGCCACAAATAGGCCGATCAATGTTGGAACTAATTCGACTACGATCTTCATCCCGTCAAATGCTCCGTCAATAAAATCTTCATAGACATTCGTCTTTTTAATACAGCCGTATAACACAACAGCAAATATGACCAGCGGGATGATACTGTTTGAGATTGTTGTCAGCATGGCAAGCCTCCATTAAGATTCTATGTATGTTTATTTCGTCTTGGCAGGTTATTTAGCAGATATACGTCTGCGATAAATAACCTGCCAAGACGAAATATATATACAGATATATTCTGTATTATGAAAGTCAACTGCGTTGTCTATTATGAGTTTTCTACGCGAACTCGCCGCTTCATTTTCCTCGTTTGTTTATAATAACAGCCAGAAGGACGGCGACGGCGGTGGAGCAGACCGTTGCGATGATGCCGGGCAGGATAATGGCGGTAGGATGTTCAGAACCATAGGTTGCACGATAGGCAATGATATTTACCGGGATCAGTTGTAGCGAAGAAATATTCAGGATCAGGAAGACGCACATTTCTCGACTGGCAGATTTGCTTCCCTTGTTGTCCTTAGCCAGTTCCTGCATCGCCTTTAGTGCCGGCGGTGTTGCAGCCCACCCAAGCCCTACGATATTTGCAATGATGTTCGTACACATATATTCATATGCCGGATGCTCCGGGGAAAGTCTCGGAAATAAGAACTTCATGACAGGGGACATTTTCAATGACCATTTCTTCATCAGACCGGTGCGTTCTGCGATCTTCATGATTCCACACCACATCGTAACAATTCCAAGCATGGTGATGCAGAGTGAAACGGCGTCACTCCCGGCATCAATGATACCGGCATTCACATCTTCCATATGCCCGGTCAGAAGTGCGGTGATAATACCGACTAAGATCATGGCAGCCCAGATCAGATTAATCATAGAAGCCCCTTTGATTTTGCTTTTACATAATGAATATATGCAGAGAGCAAAATATAATATGTCACATTTCCACATTTTCCCCATAAAGTATAGAGAGATGAATAATATGCAAATTCAGGAGGTATATTCATTTGGAACAGTATAGAAACTGCAACAGAAATGGCGGCAGATATCCTGCTCAGCCAAATCTCATGATGCAATATGCAAATAACCGCAATGCCTCTTCCTGCAATGGAAACCGTCAGGGCACAGGCGGCTGTTCTTCCAGACAGGATCATTGCGAAACAACAAGAAAGGATGTAGAGACCTGTGGCAGATTCAGTCCGCATCCGATTGGTATGGCGTATGTGCCAAGTCAGGAATTTGGGGAACTCTATGACGCGAAAAAGGGTCTGTGCGAAGGAACCATGTTCCCGGATCTGAATCTGATCTTTTGTGGTGTAAGGGGGAAATAGGCAATGAATAATATGAACAAACAGCAGCTCTTTGCCTTTATAACAGAAGTGTCCTTCGCGTTGGATGACATTTCCCTGTATCTGGACACTCACCCGGAATGTCCGAAGGCACTGGCAGCATACAGCAATTATAAAGCAATGCGGCAGCAGGCAGTCCGCGAATACACGACCGCCTATGGTCCATTGAACCGATATCAGGTAAATGACGACAATTATTTTGACTGGGTTGACAAACCTTGGCCATGGGAAAGGGAGTGTGGTTGTTAAATGTGGATCTATGAAAAAAGATTACAGTTTCCGGTAAATATCAAAGAGACAAATGCACAGCTTGCGCAGGCAATAATCTCACAATATGGCGGACCGGATGGTGAAATGGGTGCATCCATGCGGTACCTGTCCCAGCGTTATGCGATGCCGGACAATAAGGTGAAAGCAATTCTTACCGATATCGGTACAGAGGAGCTGGGACATCTGGAGATCGTTGCCACGATCATCTACCAGCTTACCTGCCGGTTATCGGTCGAGGAGATTAAGGCATCGGGATTTGACAAATATTACATCGATCACACCTTAGGAATCTGGCCGCAGGCAGCAGGCGGCATTCCATTTAACGCCTGCGAATTCCAGAGTAAGGGTGATCCGATTACGGATCTTTTCGAAGATATGGCAGCAGAGCAGAAAGCACGCTCGACTTATGACAATATCCTGCGTCTCTGCAAGGACTATCCGGATGTATATGAGCCGATCAAATTCCTTCGCGAACGTGAGGTCGCACATTTCCAGCGCTTCGGTGAAAGCCTTGGCATTGTCCGTGACAAGATGGATACAAAGAACTTCTATGCATTTAACTCAGCATTTGATACAAGTGCTCCATGCGTGGAGAAATGCGGGAAGTAGAAGATAGCAGCTACTGGTTATTTATTATATAGTAGTGATAGAAAAAATATCAGGCAGCAATCCTGAATCGGGGATATCAAGCTGCCTGATTTTTTCACAATGTATATTATTGAGAATAATTCTTGAAAAGAATTATAAATTTATTCGGTTTGTGGTATAATGAATATAAAATTATTTGTTTGCAAGGATGAAAAAACAAATCGTATTTTGTAAAAGGGAGGTACAAGCATATGGACAAAAAAGCAATCTATAATTTATCCTATGGTGTATTCATGTTATCCACCAGATCAGGGGAGAAGGTAAATGGCTGCATCACAAATACATGTATGCAGGTGGCAGGTAATCCGGTTCGGGTTGCAATATCTGTATTAAACACGAATTATACATGTGATCTGTTGAAAGAGAGCGGGATATTCGCCTTAAGTATTCTGGATCAGACCTGCTCATTTGCGACGATAAAACATTTCGGGTTCCAGTCCGGCAGAGATGTGGATAAATTCGCAGATCTGCAAATGCCAAAGGACTGCAATGACATTCCGTATATGGGATGGAATGCCTGTGCCGTGATCAGCGGAAAAGTAGTAGAACAGCACGACCTTGGCACACATACGTTATTTATCGCAGAAGTCGTAGATGCCAAGCTGATCAATGAAAATGCACCGCTGACTTATGCGGATTATCAGACAAAGGTAAAACCAAAAGCAGAACCGAAAGCCCAGGACAAGAAGATCGTAGGCTGGCGCTGTCGTATCTGTAATTATGTATATGAAGGAAGCGAGCTGCCGGCAGACTTCACCTGCCCGATATGTGGACATGGGGTAGAGGATTTTGAGCCGGTGTATGAGGCGTAAGCTATTAAAAAGCTTATAAACAGGAGGACAATGCTATGGAACGAGTAGCAAAATTTTTAAAGGACGCAGAAACTTATTATTTAGCAACTGTAGAGGGTGACCAGCCAAGAGTCAGACCATTTGGAACTGCCCATATTTTTGAAGGCAAGTTATACATACAGACAGGCAAAGTAAAAGATGTATCAAAGCAGATCCATGCAAATCCGAAGGTTGAGATCTGTGCTTTTATGAATGGAGAATGGCTTCGTGTAGCAGGAGAATTGGTGGAAGATGACCGCAGAGAAGCAAGACAGTCTATGTTGGATGCATACCCTTCATTACAGAAGATGTATTCCGCAGATGATGGTAACACCGAGGTATTTTATTTTAAGAATGCAACAGCAACTTTTTCATCATTTACACACAAACCGGAAGTTGTGAAGTTTTAAATGTATTACATGGTTTGACAAACGCCCTCGCTTGTATAAGCGGGGGCGTTTTTGTTTTACTGGTGTTTGGTAAATGAAAGTATGCTTTTATTATTCTGACAAAATATGCGTATATTATTGCATATTTTATCAAATAAAGATATAATGTTTTTGTAATAAAAGGGGGTGGGTCTGAAATAGAGACTTTTTAGTTTTCTCTAATCTAATAAAATCCCTAATTATAAATGTTGATGTGATGTGCAATTTTTTGTACGTGGTATAGATTGATATATTCATATTTAATGAAACTAGATTAAAAAATTAAGCCTGTACTTTGACGGTTGAAAATGGCTAAATAAGTGTTACAAAAAAGTAACAACTACAGCATTGGAAAAGGTATTATAATGCACATATCTTGGAAAAAAGGACATGATGTGATAAAATATTATTTATGTATCTGTAACTGAGAATGTGGAATACGGTAAAAAAGCGTTGCAGATAAAAATAAGCTATAACAAGCTTTGTAAATAAATGCTCGATAATCAGATGAATTTGAGAAAATACTCATACTTGCAAAAGAACAAATAGGATACAAGGAGGCTATGAATAATATGAATACAAGAGAAAAATTTATTCAATGGCTTTCATCTAATCCAATAAGAAAATATAGTCCTAATACAATAGTTGATGCACTTGATGAAGGTTCGGAGTATTGCTGCTCGCGTAGCTTGAGCAAAGTGAGCTTTTGGGATATGAATAATAAAAATGAATTTATAACCGTTGCGTCAAAACTCCTTGGAATGAAAATATATAGGTTGATGCATAAAAAGACAGCAATTGTTCTTGATAAAGCAGTACCTTTATATAAGAAATTTTTGCAGCAAAGCGAAAAGAGGTCTGACATAAAGATTCTTGATGTAGAAACCTCAACAGAGGATTCAGGCGACAATGTTGAAGCTAAAGATAACCAAAGTTCGGATAGTAAATATTCCCAAATCTATCAGAAACTTTATTATATTTCCAAGGTATACGATGACCCCAATGGAATGACTTTAGAAAAAATAATGTCCATGTTAGGCAATGGTACTGATGAGAAATTGGTAGTAAGTATTCTAAATGATGTATCTTGGGCAAAAAAAATGGCAGATGATATTTATTCGTTTGGGAAAAATGCCAATTCAGTTTTACGGGAACAAGTACAGCTATATAAGATAGAAGAAAAGGACATAGTTACAGACGATCAATTCTTCGACTTTTTGTATAATTATGAGAAAATGGCAGAAACTTCGTGTCGGAGTTATGTTTCAGCAATAAGAACAGCCGAGGAATATGCAAAAAATCATAATTATGCCTCATACTTGATTTATGATTCCAGTTTTGAAGATGCATCAGCGCTGATTCGAATGCTTATGGATGATAATGGTTTCCTGGAGTTTAATGCTAAGCAGCATAACCGATTTAGAGCAGCATTTAAGAAATACTTGAAAATGGGAGGTCAACTTTCTACAAAAGAAAGAAAATCTTTATCAGCGAAAAATCCATCACTGCCGGTTCCTAATAAGATTGAACAAGTACAGCCGAAAGATTTTGATAGATCAAAATTTGAAATCACTCTTTTAAGAAGATATCGCAGTGGAATGCAATTTGATTCTATTGATTTTGAGAATTTCAGAGAAATGTATGATACACTTTTTGATGAAACTCTCACTTTTGATGATGAAGCCTTGGAAGAAAGATTGCGTTATTGTGGAGTGCTGTATAAGGACAGACTTTTTCCTGCTGAAGGAATAATTGATAACAACACAAAGGAAACTTTGTTCACATACATTGATAACTGCTTTTCCGCTGGAAAGTCAGTGCTTTATTATAAGGCAATTTATCAGGATTTATCAGATGTTTTTTCAAGTTGTTTTACACTGGCAGATGAAAAAATGTTGAAGGCTTATATTGAGTATTCGGCTGAGAAAGATAAATATTATTATTTTTCGGATTATATGTCGGTTGATGGAAATGTGAAAATCGACCATACAGAGGAAGTTGAAGAATATTTTCTTTCCGCCGGTAAACCGATGAGACTTTATGATGCTTTCAGCACATTATCACATATCCCGCAAGAACGAGTTGATAGAATCATTAAAACGGATTCTCGGTTTTTACGGAATTCTAAGGGCGAGTATTTCCATACAGATATTTTTGAAATCACTGATGATGAACTGGAGAATATCGCAGAGATTGTCAATGGTTTTATCAATGAGGACGAATATGCAATTTGGACGAATGTCTGGAATGTGATTCAAGATAAATTCCCATTATTTGTTGAAAATAATTTGTATCTTTCAGGTCTTGGAATTAGAAATGCAATCGAACAACGATTTAGCGGAAGGTTTCATTTCGAAGGGGCTGTTATCAGCTTACCAAAAGACAGTTTTTCTATGAGAGATGTATATCAGTTGTATGCTAAACATCATGCAGAGTTTACGTCAGATGAAATATATATACTTTCAAAAGAATTAAATACTGTAATTTATTTCGATGCTTTATCAGAAGTTTCAGTGCGAGTCAGTCACGATTTATTTGTCTCAAAAAAACGGATAAATTTTGATGTGGATTCAGTCGATAAAGTTATTGAGAGCTTTATGTCAAAGGATTACATCAGGATTCGTGAGATAGACTCTTTCCTTGCGTTCCCATATGTTGGATATGAATGGAATGAGTATATGTTAGAGAGCTTTTTGATTTCATATAGCAAAAAGTTTACACTTTTGAATAATGGACAATCCCTGCACAATGTGGCAGGAGCTATTGTCAAAAAAGATGGAAAAATTAAAGAATTTGAGGATGCTTGTGCAGCAGTGCTTTCTGAAAGCCGAACTGAATTAAAGAAAAGCAAAGCACTGAATTATCTCGCAGATGTTAATATGATTACACGGCGTAGTTATAAGGATCTAGATACTGCTATTCGGAAGGCAACACAAATTCGGAACAGGAAGGAATAAACAGGATGTATGCATACGAATGGGATAGTTCTACTGGTGGTTATATATTAACCACAACGCCACTGGCATTTTCAAAGGAACCCAGACCCGTTTATTATAAAGAACTTGATATTTTAGGGTTTGATAAATATTGGAATTATGATAAAAATGACAGTTTCCCGTATATGTGGGCAGAAGCCAATAATTATTACTATAGAGGAAGACTTGTTGCAAAAACTAAGGGAGGCTCTCTTTATACGCCTCCGAAATTAGTTCTTATTGAAGACCCAGAGCCGAAAGGTTATCCTCTTCGATTTGTTGATATACCTGCTATGGTCGATAAAAATCGGCAGTTAATGGAGCAACTTGTACAGGAAACTATAAAGAAAATATATAATACTTTTATTGAGTACAAGGACAAAGTAGATGTTTTTTATGTAGCTTTTTCCGGTGGCAAGGACAGTGTCGTTGCCTTGGATTTAGTTCAAAGAGCACTTCCTCATAACTGCTTTAAGGTGTTATTTGGGGATACTGGAATGGAATTCCCCGATACATATGAGACTGTTGAAAAAATAAAACAAATTTGTGCTGAAGAAAAAATTGAGTTTTTGCAGGCAAAATCAAAACTAAAACCTGAGAATACATGGCAAATCTTTGGACCGCCAGCTGTAACAATACGTTGGTGTTGTAGTGTGCATAAAACTACGCCGCAGATAATGCAACTTAGAGAAGTTTTACAAAAACCTGATTTTACTGGTATGGCATTCACTGGTGTTCGTGGAGATGAAAGCTTATCCAGAAGTGAGTATGATGCAATCAGTTATGGAGGTAAGCATTCTGGGCAATATAGCTGCCATCCTATTCTGGAATGGAACACGGCAGAACTTTTTTTATACATATATGAAAATGACTTGACCTTTAATAACGCATATAAAAAAGGTAATACAAGAGCTGGTTGCCTTGTTTGTCCTATGTCTCAAGGGAAACATGATTACATGAAGTATAAAAATTATCCCGATAATACAGACTCGTTTATCAATAAAATAATAACTACTAGTGGAAAAAACTTCTCAAAGGAAAATTATGATAGGTTTGTCGAACAAGGATACTGGCGTACTAGAAAAAGTGGCAGAGAATTAAATTTCGGTCATGATAAGCATGTGTTTGAAATAGTCAAGGGACAAAATGTTATAACTGTACAGAAAAAGAATGAATACTGGAAAGAATGGGCAAAGACTATTGGTCAGGTTACTAGTTTTGGGGATGGTGAATTTAGCATAGCATATGAAGGAAAATCTTATGCAATTCGTACTATAAGTACTCAAGAAGGTGGAGAGCAATTTACATTTCCTAATATTGAAAATAGTAAATCAGATATAAAATTTTTGTCGCTTTTTAAACATCGGTGTACAAGGGGTACAAACGAGATAAAATAGAAATGAGGGGCGATAGAGCGGAAATGTCAGATTTTCCACTCTATCTGAACACGGTCGCTGGTGGCCTTGATTGTAGAGATCAAACCATCGGCGGCTTTTCTTTTGTCGTCAAAATCTATGCTGTCCCAGTTGTCGAGATAATAGGATAACTTCTTTATCTGCTGGGGAGATATGGTTTCAACGCTCAATTCGGCGATTGCCTTTGAAATGGTCTGGCGTCGGGTGTCCAGTTCTTCAATTTTTTTGTTGGCGTAGGCAAGCAAGGTCGCATTGGCTCCGGTCAGCGTATCCAGCAGCTTTTCAATTTCTGCCTCCACCTGTGCCAGCTCCACTTGATAGGCGGTCAGCTTCGGATTGACTTTTTCCTCCCTGCCGTGGAGTATCTGAAAGTCTTTGAACTTTTCCTGCATGGCCGAGAAAATGAATTGCTCAAATTCTTCTTTGCGGATTTTCCCGCAGCCCGGACAGCCTTTGTTTTCCGTCCGTTTGGTACAGCGGAAATATCCGGTGCTGTTTGGTACATGGGTGGCTTTCAGAGCATACCCACAATGCCCGCATTTGATTTTTCCGGCCAGCCAAGTGTTCTTCGGTTTCCGTCCCTGCTGGAAGGTGGTATTTGCCATAAGTTTTTTCCGGCATTTCAGCCATGTGTCAGAGGAAATGAGTGCTTCATGGGGAGCGATAACAAGTATCTGGTCTTTTAAGCACCTGTCCTTGTCCTCCTTCACATCCCGCCCCTGATAGAGATAGCAGCCGTTTGTTCCGGCAAAGTCAGAAGCGTCATTGACAATCGCTGCACCCTGACTCTTGAAAAATTCGTACAGCTCCAAATCGGCCTGTGCGTAAACGGGGTTTCTTAAAAGCTGGGAAAGAAATGTACGGAACATGGATTTGCCATAAATTTTTATGTCATGTTCCTCGAAGTATCGGGTAATATCTCCGAAGGAGGTTTCCGGTTCAGCGTACATTTCAAACATCAGCCGAACATGGTCGGCGGCTACGGGGTCGGCAACCATTTTCTTTGTGCGGATACCCTCTACCACAGTAGGCTCTAACTGATAACCGTATGGTGCCTGTCCGCTCATGTGAAAGCCTTTCAGGCACCGTGAATAGTAGGCGTCTGTGACACGCTTCTGAATTGTCTCACGTTCAAGCTGGGCGAATACAATGCAGATATTCAGCATGGCCCGGCCCATCGGGGTCGAAGTATCAAACTTTTCTGTGGATGATACAAACTCCACATCATACTCTTGAAACAGCTCCATCATCGTTGCAAAGTCCAGAATAGAGCGGCTTATACGGTCCAGCTTGTACACGATGACCCGCCGGACCTTTCCCTTGCGGATCTCGCCCAGCAGCTTTTGAAACTCCGGCCTGTCCGTATTCTTACCGGAATAGCCTTTGTCCTTGAATACCCGGCAGCTCCCACCTTTCAATTCATACTTGCAAAAGTCGATCTGACTTTCAATGCTGATACTGTCCTTGCGGTCTACTGACTGTCTTGCGTAAATACAATCTTCTCTGATAAATTCCATATTGGGCTCCTTTCCTTGTTGGAATGGAGCTACCAACCTTACAACTATATTATACCATCAGCAGCCCCGGACAACAATGTTGCGAATGATTAGGGAAATCTGTCTCCATATTTGCGGAACACCTCATAAAGACAACGCTCAATTTCTTTTTTGCGCTGTGCTTTCTCCTTCGGGGGAAGTACCGGCGTGAGGCTTTCCAGCACAATGATCTTCCCTTGAAATGCGACAGACTTTGTTTCTCGTTCATAAGTGACAGCTTGCGTCATTGAAAACCTCCTTTGCGAAAGTGCGTGTATATGCCAGCCTTTCCCACTTGTCCCGTGGGGAAATGTCAAAAGACGGCACCCAGCAGGTGCCGCCCTTTGAGCTTTCTCCACTTCGGGTCAATGTGGCCCGAGGTCAGTAAGGACTGGAAAGGTACTTTTCTTTGGCGTCCTCCACGCTGTTGAGGTCAAATACTTCATAAAGCTGCCCCACAACACGCCGTATATCCTTCTTTGAAAATCCGCAGTCCTCCATTGCCATAATGACATAACCACGGCAGGCGTCATTGCTCCATTCGTCCGGTTCCAAGCCGGGGATCATTCCAAACGCATTTCCCATAAAGTGCTCCTTTTTTGAAAAGATGGGGAGCCACGCCGGATCGGTTGGCCTATCATCAGACAGCATTGCCGGGGGCTCCCCATAGGTTTTCACTTCATTTCAGACACACCGGACGGGCATAGGCTTCATGCCCCATAGTATTTCAACTCTCCCCATTCTGATGGCAAGGCGTTCTCATTGCCTGCGACGGCTCACGGCTTGCAAGACCGCTTCAACGCTCGGACTGTGACTAAACGCAAGTATCCGGGTTCTGCGCCTGTTCCGGTGGAGCCAGCCTTGCCCCACCTATGGCATGGACCTGTTCGCTCGCTCAGTTTTACAAAGACTGTATTCTCTGAAATCCGAGGTCATGGCGGGTCTGTCACACAGCGCGTTCCCCTTCGTATCCGGGTGTCTTTTTATTCAATTTTCAATCTGCATGAGGCTTGTCTGAACCTCGGGCCATTGTGACCCGAAGTGTTTTGCCTCTCATAAGCCATTTCATTTTCCGGCCTAAATCGGTACGCCTTACAAAGAATTTTTCAAAATTTTTTCTAAGCGCCGCAGACCTCGCTCGATTGCGACACGAACCACTTTTTCATGGACGCCCTCTGCCCGGGCAATGTCCTGTTTGGTCATGCCGAGAATGAAATGAGCATAAATCCGTTTTGCCTGTTTGTCCGGCAGACTGGAAATCGCTGCGTGAAGCTCCTGCATGGTCACTTTCCGCTCATACAGTTCATGGGGAGATAAGGCAACAAAGACAGCTTCATGCTCCAGCCCGTCATCCCGATCAAGGGAATAGTAGGCTTTGTGGCGGTATGTACGCAGCCGGTAGGCAGCCTCTTTACGATCAAACTCTTTGAACATTTCTGCAACTTCTTCCGATACTTCCATGAAGCAATCCGATGTATAGAATGGGTAATAGTCCCGCAAATTGATAATAGCCATATTGACCTCCGTTTCGGTTGTTGGTTGACGAGTGACCGAAACGAAGGCGGCGGGGAGCGGCACCGGGGAATGACTTCGGGCCAACATGACCCGAAGCAGCCCCATAAGAACACAAAAGCGCCCGGGCGGCATGAAGCCACACGGACGCATGAAATGACATAATAGTTAAGGTTCCAACAAATTTCGCATACATAGCCGGAATAACCCGGAGGGGGAGCTACGCTTTTTTTAGCTGGTGCAGATCATGGGTACTGTGAAAAAAGGCAAAAATAGACACGGCGGCAATCCTCCTATATGCCGCCGTGGATTTACACGGTGTTAGGTCGTCGTTGGTTTAGGGGGGCGAAAAGAAACGGCGGCTCTGATTTCTCAAAACCGCCGTATCGTCAGTGATATAGGAAAGCACACGAAATCCTCTGCCCGTCAGCGGTTTTTTTCTTTTCCCCGCTGTGGGGGCAGATGTTTCTTAATTGATTTACCACAAGCATAAACTACAAATGTTACACAAATGTCCGAGGTGCCTTTGATTTCGACAGAAAAACAGGCTGAATTGTTACAAAGCTCGGACATTTCAAAAGAATTTTTTGAAAAATACTAAAGAAGCGGAGCAGCTAAAATCTGCTCCGCTTCGATATGATTGATCTAAGGATGTTTTGCTATTTGATTAAACTCACTCTGTCAACCGCAATCGCTCCACAACTGGAAGGTTAACGTCAGTTTTGTAGACCCATATAGGCACAATAAGGCAGATTAGCAACACCAGTCCAGACACCAGCACCAGTGGGATAAATGGATAGAAGAAAACAGCATAATAGGCCACTTTACTAAAAATCATATATAGCAAGATGAAGATTGCTGTTCCAATGGTGACTGCAAGGGAAAGGGAAACACCCCAATAATAGAAACCTTCCATAAATAGCATTCGTTTGATTTGTCGCTTTGTCATTCCAATGCTTTCAAGAACAGCTAATTCATAGCGCCGAGTATTTACATTGACAACCATTGTATTGACAAAGTTCATGACACCAACAAGCAGCAGGATCACGGACAACCCTGTTCCTAAAACCTTTGCTGTAATGAGATATTCCTGCATTTCTTCTCGCCGTTCATATCGGGATATAATATCAATGTTAGCTTGTGATGCGGTGATTTGCTTTAATTCTTGCAGTATACTTTCGTCATGTTGACCATCCGTATCAAAGGCCACGCGGAACACTCTATATTGCGGAAAGAGTTCTTTCAAAGCTGTTTGACTAATATACAAATCAGGAGCCGTCCCTCTCTCATTGCCTCCTCCTGCTCGAAACCCTTCATTCAAATAACCGTTCGCTACAATAAAGGAATGCTGTCCGTTCTGCGTCTGGATTGTTATTTCCTGCCCTGGCTGAATAAGGCCTTCTACTGTTTTGGACAGCAGCACAACCTTTCCTTGTTCAAAGGCAGACGTGTCAATAGGCAAGTTTAAGGTTTTATTGATTTCTTCCAAATATGCACTGTCAATTCCAAAAACCCCGCTAAAAAAGTTTTGCTGATAATTTTCTAATTTTGCCGGATCAGAAAAATCAATGCCGTTTACTCCGTCTAATGACGCAAGAAACTCGTGAAATACAGCATCGTCATATACAACATCTGCTGCTACTTGAGGATAAGGTGCATAGGTCAACCTCAAATTCTCAATGCCGTCAAGCTGACCAATCTCTGAAACCATTTCGCTGGAAATTAAATCTTCTCTTTCGTGGATACTATATGTGAGTGCAAAATCGCTTACTCCCCATTGGCTCACATAATTCTCCGGGCTTAAACCATGTAATAGCCCTGTGACGACAAGGAACAAGGAAAGGCCGAAAAAAAGCGATGCAAAAACAAGGGTTGTACTCTTAGCATTACGAAAGACATTGTTCCATGCCATTCTGGACAACTTCATTTTGCTACAATTTCTGGCGCTGCTCTTTGTGCTGGCTGCTGTATATTGGAGTGCTGCTATTGGTGAAACACTTCCGGCAATTTTGGCGGGCTTCATGCTTGCAATCATAACGGTAATGAACGTAAATATGGCCGCTCCTATGAAAATAAACGGCGAAAAAGATACTTTTGTTCCCACATCAGAATTTGTTGAATACATCATATTCAGGAAGTAAGGAACAATGCCAAAGGAAACAACCGCACCAAGTAACAGACCAATCGGAATACCAATACAAGAGATTCTGATTGCCTGCTTATAGATAATTCTCTTTATCTGCCTTTGGGTCGTTCCAATCGTTTTAAGACGGCCATAGAATTGCACATCTTTTACGACAGAGACATAAAGAATATTATAAATCAGCAGATAGCCGCTAAAGGATATAAAAACTGCTAAAATTATTACAGCTAAAATAATAGTTCCACCATTTGCCTGTTCTAATGGTACAATTTCAAATGTTTGCCCTTCTGTAAAGTCAATCTCACGCCGCAATCTTTCACAGTTTTTGTCAGCATTATCATTGCCTTGAAAACGGATCATTGCCGTAACACTATTATCCAGTGATACATTTAAGCTATCCTTAAAAGCGGATGAAACATAAACATAACCACGATTATTTGTGCGCATTGGAATGTAGTCCGTATAGTAGCCCGACAGCAAAAAGGTGTCCGTGACATAATCATAGCTATCGCCAATTTGGTATGACAACACAATTTCCATCCCTATTTGTGGATCAGAAATACCCATCTGTTCAAGCACCCATGTAGGCAACATGATTTCGCTTTTACTTAACGGATAATTTCCTACAACACCTGATATAGTAGGAAGACGGTGGTGTTCCCACTCTGTATCATTTATCCATACTACACCTAATCTTGCGTTTCTCAGTTGTTCTGTATCAACACTGCCTAAACGCTGCTGTATGCCTACGTCAAGTACAAGACTTGATTTTGAAATCTCAACCAACTGTTCTTCCGTTACATTTGTGATTCCGGCATCTGCGGTAGTTCCCATTAAGCGGATTTGTTGCATTTGGTAGGTTTCAAAGTAACTAAAGCCAATACTGAATGTCGCAGTTATCATAAATGCAGTTAGCGCCAGAGCAATGATTGCAAATAAATTACGCTGCCGTTCATGGTGCAAACTGCGCTTTGCCAGTTTCTTTTCAATGTTACTGGTATCATTTTCAAAAGGCCATGTCATAGTCTGCTACCCCCTACTTATTCCACAATTTTGCCGTCCTCAATGCGGACAATCCGATCTGCAAGACGGGCAATATCGTTGTTGTGGGTAATCATCACAACGGTTTGCCGGAACTCCGCACTGGTGCGCTTGATAAGCCCCAGCACCTCGGCGCTGGTCTTGCTGTCAAGGTTGCCGGTCGGCTCGTCGGCCAGCACAATAGCCGGTTTGGTAATCAAGGCGCGGGCAATCGCCACACGCTGCTGCTGTCCGCCGGAAAGATTGTTCGGCATATTTTTCAGTTTATCTTCCAGCCCCAGCAGGTGAACGATCTCGTCCAAAAACTTCTGATCCACCGTGTCCCCGTCCAGCTCCACCGGCAGGACGATGTTCTCATACACATTCAGGATCGGAACAAGGTTATAGTTCTGGAAGATAAAGCCGATGTTGCGGCGGCGAAAGATGGTAAGCTGTTCATCGTTCTTCTTTGCCAGTTCTTCGCCCCGGACGATCACGGTTCCGCTGGTGGGAGTGTCCAGCCCGCCCATCATGTGAAGCAGGGTGGACTTGCCGCTACCAGAGGTTCCCACAACAGCCACAAACTCGCCGTCCTCCACGGAGAAATTTACGCCGTCAAGGGCGCGGGTAATGTTCGGTTCTGTACCGTAATACTTTTTCAGGTCAATCGTCTGTAAAACGCTCATATTCAAAACTCCTTTCAAGGCTTCCTACCTGTTGATAAGTGTATTGTAAAACCCAAATGTCCGCGAAATGTTACAGCGGCTAAAAAAATTCATTGAAAATTGAGGTGAAATGTTACAACGCTCGGACATTTCATTTTATCTCTGCACCTCGGGCCAACTTGACCCGAAGCAGAAAGTTTCTCTCAACGCAAGGGAAGCATAATGGAAAATTCCGAACCCTTGCCCGGCTCCGAAACCACTTTGATATAGCCGCCCTGCCGCGTTACGATCTCGCGGGCCAGATACAGGCCAATGCCCACGCCCTGCTGTTCGTGTACTTCTTCCTCACGATAGAAGCGCCGGAAGATGGCGGCCTGATTGCTTTCGGAAATGCCCTTGCCGGTGTCGGCTACTTTGATTTCCACATACATTTCCCACAGCACCACCGACACAGCGATTTTCCCGCCTGCCGGGGTGTACTTCACCGCATTGTCCAGCAGGTTAAAGAGGGCTTCCGATGTCCACTTGCTGTCATGGAAAACGGTCAAATCCTCCGGGCAGTCCACGGACACGGCGATTTCCTTTTTCTCCGCTGCATACACGATCCCACTCATGGCCTGCGCCACAGTATCAAAGAGGCGGCCCGGTTTCTTATCCAACTGGATCACGCCTGTTTCCAGCCGGGAGGTTTTCACAAGGGCCTGAAAGAGAAAGTCCAGCTTATCCGTCTGGCTGCGGATTCCCCGGATAAAGTCGGTGCGCTCCGCCTCGGTCATAGGCTTTTCCAGCAGGGTGTCCGTCGCCATTTTCAGATTGCTTACCGGCGTTTTCACCTGATGGGAAATATCCGATACAAGGGTCTGTAACTCCTGCCGTTCCTCGTCCACCCGGCGGCGGTTCTCCTGCATGATCTGGTAAAGCCTTGCCAGCCGGTGTCCGATTCTGGCAAGCTGGGTTTCGCTGTCCTCTGGCCGCTGGGGCGCTTCATTTCCGGCGATCATGTGGTCTAAGGTCTGGCACAGGTCAGCGGTAAACTGCGACAGCCGCTTTCCAAACGCCTGCGTCAGTACAAAAATCCCCACAAGGGCGCACAGCAGCAGCGCCCCGCCTGTCAGCAGCACCGCCGTCTGTTTTGTCACAAGAAACAGGGCTATGGTGATCCCGGACATGGAGAGGACAAGCTCCATTGCCACCCGGCCAAACAGCCGCTTTACCGAGAGGTTTTGAAACTTCATTTTGCCTCGCCTCCCGTCCATTGATAACCCATGCCGTAAACGGTCTTGATGTAGGGTGCGCCGCCGTCGGATTCGATCTTGCTGCGAATCCGGCTGATGGAGGTTGTCAGGGTGTGTTCGTCCACAAACCGCTCGTCTATATCCCACAGCTTTTCCAAAAGCTGCCCACGGGTCAGCACTTGCCGGGGATTTTTGCGGAACAGGTTCAGCATTTTGTACTCCATCGGGGATAGGGTCAGGGGCTTGCCGTTTAGGGAAGCCGTCTGCTCCGAGAAGTCCAGAAACAGCCGCCCGTCGTCGTAAATGTCCTTGGCCGGTTTGTGGTGTTCCAGCATGGCGAACATGGCTTTGATTTTCCGCTGCAAGGCCCCGATCACAAAGGGCTTTGTGATGTAGTCCACCGCGCCCACCTCATAGCCCCGTATCTGGTCGCTCTCCTGATCGTTGGCGGTCAGGAAAATCACGATGGTGTCCGGGTGCTGGGGCTTTATCAGTTTGCACAGCTCAAAACCGTTGCCGTCCGGCAGGTTGATGTCCAGCAGCACTAAGTCAAATTCCCGCTGGCGTATGGCTTCGGCTGCGGTTCTGGCGTTTAGGGCAGAAGTCACGCCGTAGCCGTCTGCGGTCAGGTTATAGGCCACCATCTTATTCAAAAAACTGTCGTCCTCGACAATTAAAATCTGCTTCATATCCTCACTTCCTTTGCTTTTTGCAGATAGTATAACAGGCAAATGTCCGCGAAATGTTACAGCGGACCGATTTTTCAAAAAATTATTTCTTCATAAATTATATAGCCTGTTGGCTTTTACATCAAGATTTTACAAGTGAATAGTGAAATGAAATACTACCTTACATAAAGTTTCATTACATTCTCATAATCCAGCCCGAAATGTACAATGATATAGGGTGATATGAGAATGAACCAAGATGAAAGAAGGTTTGACTTTCACGGCCTCGGGGCAGCTCTCAAACGAGCCAGAGAAGAAAAGGGCTGGACACAAGCCTATGTTGCGGAATTAGTAGACCGTGACTCCCGCACCATTATGAATATTGAGAACAAAGGTCAGTATCCCAGTTTCGACCTTTTTGTTAAACTCATTACCATGTTTGACGTTTCAGTTGACCAGTTTATTCATGCGGACGGAGGGGCAAGGTCAAGCTCTTGCAGAAAGCACATTGATGTGCTTCTAAACTCCATGAATGAAAAAGAGCTTGTCGTAATAGAAGCCACAGCCGAGGGCATTAAGAAAGCCAGAGAAACGGAGGTTCCAGAATAAGGGCCTCTGTTTTTTTGCGCCATTTTAGGGGCTGTCGCTAAGTGGCAAGCAATGCCTCTGTGGCCACAAGTGGCACAAAGGCGGCTTGTTGGGGCTCGCCCCAAACCCGTATCTTCGGGCCAACATGGCCCGAAGTGTCAGCGTCGCTTTGCTCCTTATTTTCATAACCTTAACGCTCCTTTTCCTGCTTTCTTCCCGGCTCGGTGTAGCCCATCAGAGTGTCAATGTTCGCCTTGATCGTGACGATCTCCTGCATATCCCGTCGTGCCTTCTGGTATTCTCCATAGAGCTGTTTTTTCTTTGCTGTGAGCTTGCGGCCTTCCTCCTTCAGCACATCCATTTTAGGGAGCTTCGCCCCGCCCAGCAGAGAGCGCATTTCCGCTTGTGCAGCCCGGTACAGTTCAAGGTCGGCCTCATGCTCCGCAAGGAATTTCCGGCTGTACTTCGTCGCCTTATACTGCTCAAAGACTGGGCGGGTTTTGGCATACTGAACCGTTGCGGCCTTTAGCCCGGCATTGGTTTTCATGGCCTGCTCCGTCTGCTTGACCTGTTCGGAAATAACATGGAAACGGTCTGCCGCCTCGGTGGCTTTCTTCGCCAACTGCTCATAATCGGTCAGTCCATTGTCCTGTATATAGGCAAGGGCAGCGGCCATCTGCTTAATGTTAAATACCTTCGCCCAGCGTTCATATCCCGGCCCCTTACCGGCAGCCAGCTTTGCTTGAATATCCACCGCCAGACTGATTTTCCGCTCCGAGCGCCCGGGGCGTTTTTCTTTGCCCTCAATGGCGGACAGAACATCTTGCAAGTCGTAGCCGTCCCCCAGCGTGGAGGCACGCAGACGGGTGAAGCGTTCCTGTCCCTGCCCGGTCAGCCGGAAGCTGATACCGCCGCCCCGAACCGTCTTGACCTCATACCCGGCCCGCTTCATCAAATTGAGAAATTCGTCCAAATCAGCGGGGCGTTCCGCCAACGCAGTATCAATGGCAAGGCGCAGCCTGTCCTGATAGGAAAGCGGCCCTTTCCGGTCTTTCTGCCACTCCCCATAGTTCCGATACTTGCCCTTGCTCCGGGGCTTCGGGTTCTCCACGATGGACAGCCCGTTTTCAAGGCACAGCCTGTCAGAGAGCCGCCGAAGGGCGAAGCTGGAGCCCCAAAAGTTTCGGAATTTCCGGGTGCAGTCAAGGGTGGTGGAGTTGTAATAAATGTGACAATGGATGTGCTGCTTATCGGTGTGCGTGGTAACGATAAAAGCGTGCCGCCCCTTTGTCCAGCGCATAGCCAGCTCATAGCCGATACGGTTCGCCTCCTTCGGGGTGATCTCGCCCGGATAGAAGGATTGTCGTATCTGATAGCACAGCACATTATTTTCTTTCTTCTGTTCCCGGCCCGTCATAGCGGCATAGCTGGCCTTTGCCAAAAGGAACTCGTCCGCCACGGTGGCCGGATCACATTCATAAGCGGAGATATACTTTCCGCTTTCTGTTTTCTCCGGGTCCTTGCCATAGTCCAGACAATCCCGGATAGCCTCAGCAATCGTTTCGCCTTCGCCCGCATGGCGCTGCAACAAAGTTGTGGTAGCCAAAAATCATTCCTCCTTTCCATGAGAAAGGGGCGGCCCATTCAGACCGCCCCGACTTCGGGCCAGTATGGCCCGAGGCTGCTTAACTTGCCAGAAACCGGTACAGAGCGGATTTGCCTCCGTCCAGCGCCCAAAGAAGGGAGCCCGCCGCCGCTTGCAGTCCATACGGCGAAAGAAGGAAGGCAAGAAACAGAAATACAATCCCGCCTATGGGCGTCGGCGTGAAAAAGAGAGCGACACCCAGCACCGCCAGGATCACAGAGGCAATCGTCAGCAGGACGGCACAAATATCAAACAGGAACACCAGCAGAGCCGCCAGAAGGGACAACGCTAAAGCAAAGGGAGCAACCAATATTTTCAGCAGTATCTTCATCTTCAAAACCTCCTTTATCTATCCTTCCTACCTCTATTTTATCATGCCTGCCCGGGGACATAAATGTTGCGAAAGATTAGTAAATCCTGTCCCAAACCTTCGGGCCAGTATGGCCCGAAACAGAAAAAGCAGGACACATTCATGTCCTGCCAAATTTCTGTTATTCTGTTTCCTGCTGCGGGCAATCGGGAACTGTCAGCAGCGAAGTGTCGATAACAATATCCTCTGCTGGTTTCAAGAGTTCTGTCAAATCGTGCTGCCGTCCCACGTTGGTCACATCAATTTTATTCACGCATATTCCAATCCACGGAAACTGTCTGCTTAATTCATCCATCAAGTCGTATATATCAGCAGTTGCCAGCTTATCATCCGATATGTAGCCGGAGCCTTGACGGTGAGAAAAACGATGCCGTTTGAAGAACCGGCGCAAGTCGTCATACGCCTGCCGGTAATTGGCTCCGGGGTAATGCTCTTTTAATTGATGGGTGTCCAGATCAAAATTTAAGGCTTTGAAATATTTTCTCTCCAAAACTCAAGCCCTCATTGCTGTTTTTTCCTGATAGTGGGTCAACAGATCTTCTTCATTGAAATCATCTGGACTGTCAGAATCGTCACTGTCACAAAGACGCCACACAGAAACATTATCCATGAACCATGTCTGCCGCTTCAAGGTATTGACGATCCGGCCGAACAGACTAAAATCCCTCGCTCTGCCGCAGTCACGGAATACCAAAGCGCCGGAACCATCCTCCATACGGGGAAGGCCCACGGTTTGGAATGTATGATTGATTGTGTTGTAAATGCCATCCAGCCGGTACTTATTTTCGGCTGTGATTTTATCATCATTCATGCGAATAACCATTTTCAGCATGGTATCAGCCTCCCTTCTTGAATTATTATATCATTATAGAGCTGGTTCTACAATCTTGAAAATCCGAATTTTTTATGACGGGCTTCGGGTCATGCTGGTCCGAAGTGGTAAAAAAAGAGCAGGGCGGCAAGCCCCGCAACGGAAGCCTGCCGCC
>ENA-UONV01000096-UONV01000096.1-human-gut-metagenome-genome-assembly--contig:-CS4-NODE-96-length-128105-cov-38.685248_pt1 | contig 128105 bp, 101 predicted proteins | sample MGYA00242461_ERZ724008 | MGnify/ENA metagenome assembly ERZ724008 | reverse complement strand
TGTACAAATTGCGGAGCGGTTCTACAGGACGGATACGCATTCTGTATCAAGTGCGGCAATCCTGTAAATGCAACACAAAGCATTCCGACAAGCAGACAGGATAACGCTATATCCCATTCTGTAAATAATTTCGTGCCGATACAGAGTAACTCTATAGAAAAATCAATACCACAGCAGAACAGCACAAGCCCGGCAAGCTTCTGTACAAATTGCGGAGCGGTTCTACAGGACGGATACGCATTCTGTATCAAGTGCGGAAAGCCTGTTTGTGCAGTACAGAACACAACCGAACAGGCGCAAGGTATGCCATTCAATCCGCCTGCAGCGTCTCAACCTGTACTCGATCTTCACCCGCGATGCAGCTTTGAGTATATACCTATAAAGACAGACATTCCTGCGGGAACAGCAAGTTATTCCGGCAATACGCCGAAAATGATAGATTTTTGTTGTACCGGTGACGATATTGCCTATATCAGAGATCGGCTTTCGTCTTTTTCGTTAAGCACAGCATATACAGATGAATTGCCGCCAAAAAAGCTGATGAGCGCACTTAGATATATGGCTCCGGGATTACCTGCGATGAAAGTAGTCGGATTTGTGGATACAACGCTATTCGGTTCTTGCAAAGAAGGTATACTTATCTCTCCCGATTTCTTTTTCCTACGAAAAGGTGACGAAAAGTTTTCTATCGACTTTAAAATGATGAGAAACGTGACCATAGATAAAAGTTCTGATACTGTAACGGTAGAAATGCTTAATGGTATTTATTATCCTCTGTGTTCAGAGAATTTCACCGTTATGGGCGAAGGCGATAACGACCGTGTACTTTATGAACTGTTACATTATATGCTGTTGCTGGTCGAAAAGCACGGACTCAGACCGCAAATAAGAATTTCCAACAATTTTATAAATAACATTGACAGTATTGCGTCTAAGTACAGAATACGTCTTGCTAAAGGCAGTAAAGTGTATTTCAGGGGTGAGATGCCGGTTAAGCAATTTACAATTGCAAAAAACAACTATGCCAAGAGTATCATTCCGTGGCAGTGTATTCTTTTCTCCGATACTACTTTTTTCGGAAATGCCAAAAACGGAATTATAGTAACTATATGGGGCATTTATTCCAACTCCGGCAATCATCAGACTGCGGTATATTTCTCTGATATCGACAGTCTGTCGGTGACAGCCGATGTTATCAACGTAAAACTGATAAACGGAAGCAGATTTGCCATTAAAGGAAAGGCTGTAAAGGCAAACAAGTTAAAACAGTTCATTGACGAAGTAATGGCGTTCTACGCTTCTTATCTTTCCAATCCCGGAATGTATGAACACGATGATGAATATGACTACTATAAAATGCTCAGCCTTGCATATACCGATTTGTCTTCTTTCAGCAATGATTTTCTCATTGAACAGGCAAAACTGGGAAATCACAAAGCTGCTATTCAGCTTGCTCAACGCGCCAGAACCGGTATGGGAATGCCATTCAATATCATGTTTTCACTGGATTTACTCGGGCAGGTGCAGAGCGCCGAAGCTTATCGTATCATCGGTGAGATATATTATAACGGTGAAGGAATACCGCGCAATACGGAGATTGCCGAAGAAAACTTCAAGACAGCTGCCGAACTGGGAGATCTTCTTGCGGAAACGGCACTCGGAAATATGTGTTTCCTTGGTATAAACAGAGAACATACCGAACATAAAAAGGCGTTTGGAATTTACAAACGTATATATGACACTGTAGAATACGATAAAATACCTGTCAGCCTTAAGGTTAATCTCGGAATTTGCTATCTTTACGGATATGGTTGTGATAAAAATATCAGAAAGGCACATGAATTGCTTACATCTGTTAAAGATGTTGACTGCCAGGCAAAATACTTGTTATCGATGCTTTATATCGAAAATAAAGATTATAACGAAAAAGCACAGACAGGCATTGACTGGTTGCATGAACTGGCTGATAGACAGGGATATGCGGCTGCGGGTATAAATCTCGGTATTCTTTATTTTACAGGTGAATGGGTAGAAGCCGATGTCGAAAAAGCACTGTACTACCTTGAAAAAATCAAGCAGATAAATAAATCAGAGCCCAACTATTCTATAGGCTGTTATTATTATGCTCTCATGCTGTTCTATAAGGATAAAAACTGTGAACAGGCTGTCTACTATATGAAAGAGGCTGCCGAGAGAGGTATGGTAGATGCACTGCGCGATCTTGCCGTAATGTATCAGTTCGGACTGGGAGTAAAAAAGGATATTATGCACGCCAACGAACTGTACGCAAAGGCGGCTCTCGGCGGAGATTATTATTCTGAAAACTGGCGGGATTATACAAAGAAGTATCTCAATTCGCTCAGGACAATGAGTAAGGTTTATGCTGATGAAAGCGAAGATGATGATCTGTATATCAGCGAAACAAAAGAGCTTGATGAAAACTGTATTAACGGAATAGGTCTTAATTCGTATGTTTTTAATTATCCTATAGAAGAATCTAAAAATCTTCCCGAAGACAGGATAAAGAAATTAAAACGTAAATATGCAGGTCTTGAAAGAAATCTTATATCATCTGCTCAGGTGTCTTTGAATCAGTCCAACGTTGGTTCGATATTTATGAACTTTACAAAATTCAGTCAGGTTCAAGGTCACGGACACGCTTTTGAATATGCAAATCATGTTGATGATTTATTCCATTTCAAAGCGGCATCATGGAAAGGCGGAGATAACGCCAAAGCCGGTGCAGATAGAGTAGTGGGGCTTTTTAAGAAAACTGAAATACAGTCGAAATGTTGTAAAGACCCTAATATGATAATGCGTCAGACTTTTGACAGCAACGGCAATCCTATATATGTAGGACAAAACGGTAACCCTATGGTTGTTGAAGTTCCGTCTGATAAATACGACGCATATAGGAGTAAAGTTGCCGATCTGAAAGGTGAAGAATATGCTGATAAATATGTTAAAAAGAGCAAATATACTTATAAACAAATAGAACAGATAGGCAAATTCGGAACTATAGAATCTTTGAAAGTCGATGCAAAGCTTAGCACTGTTACAGCAGCGAGAGGTGCGATGATTTCAGCTGTAGTTACATTCAGCGTATCTAAGATAAACGGTGCAGATAATGAAGAAGCGGTAAAGTCCACACTCCGGGCTACAGCTAAAGCTTTCGGAACAACATTTGCTATTACAATGATTTCAAGCCAATTGCTTAAAGCTACGCCGGTAGTAAATGCGCTTGAGAGTAGTCATATGTTAAATAAGATGGCAAATTCAAAATCACTACAAAAAGTAGTCAGTAAAAGTACAGGCACTGCGGCATCTGCATCAGAGGCTAAAAACTTTTTGAAGGGAAGTGTAGTGACCGGTGCGGTAACTATTGCTGTCTTATCATCGGCAGATATATTGCGTATAATAAGCGGCAGAATATCCAAAGAACAATTATTTAAGAATGTCGCCGTAACCACTGCAAGCGTTGCGGCAGGCAGTGCAGGATTTGCGGTCGGCGCAGCCTGTGGTTCGGTAATTCCTGTTGTCGGTACGTTTATCGGCGGCTTTATCGGTTCGGCTGTTGCGTCTTCTGTTGCAAGCAAGGCTGTAAAATGCACATTAGATGTATTTATTGAGAATGATGGCGATAAAATGCTGGAAATTCTGAACGGTGAACTGGGAATGCTGGCAGAAGAGTATATGCTTGCAGAAGATGAACTAAATCTGGTGATAGATGACCTCAGAGGCTCTGATCTGCTGACAGACAGCGGTCTGCGCGACATATTCCAGTCAAGTGACAGAAAGGTCTTCTGCCGTAATAAACTCACTCCTATGATTGAAGAGATATGTATGCTCCGCAATTATATCGCATCGCCATCTGAAGAAGATATAGCAAAAGGCTTTGAGGACTTTAGCAATGACGAAGATGTACAGCAGTATTTTTCTACAGAAGCTGTACCTGCAATGTAAAAATACATAGCTGTGACACATTATATAAACTGCAGAAAAACAGGATAAAACTCCAAAATGCAGTGTCACTATTCCCTGCTCTGTCGGTTTTGCATCTACACAAGGTCATTTGGATCAAGTGTACTTGCTTCTGAAGCGAAGCCCCCTGTACAAGTCAACAGCCACACAGAACCGTTGCATAGCACAACGGCACTGTGTGGCTGTTTTTATGCGTCCCCGGCAGTGACTTTATGCGGCTGACTGCAAGCGTCAATGATCAGACTGTCGGCACTAGCCCGGGCACTGTCAAACAAGCTCTTCAAATTTAGCTTTTCAGCGCATTCTTATATCCGATTATCCCAGCTTATCCGCGCACATTTTTCTCACAGTATAATTGCCGCTATCCGAAATATCGGCATATATTTCATCGCCGTCTGAAAATTCACCTTTTATTATACCGTCGGATATACGGTCCATAACATTCTTATCGATCAGCTTTGCTATAGGTCGCGCACCTTCATGCATTTTTTCCGCATCAGCGCATATTCTGTCTGACAAACGCTCACTCCACGACAGCGACACTCCCTGCCGACTGCACCTCTTTGCGAGCTTTGCAAGCATATTGCCGCATATCTGCTTAAAATCGTTCATACCAAGCTCATTGAATACTATAACTTCGTCTACCCTACTTAGAAATTCAGGTCGGAAATATTCCTTAAGTTCATTTCTTATTAGCTCTGATATTACTGTTTGTCTTTGCTGAGTGCAGAAGCCTAACTTGTTTTTGCCTCCGCTTATAAGTCTGCTTCCTATATTTCCGGTCATTATAATAACCGTGTTTGTGAAATCCGCCGTTCTTCCTGCAGAGTCGGTCAGATGTCCGTCATCAAGCACCTGTAACAAAATATCAAATATATCGGGATGGGCTTTTTCTATTTCATCAAATAATACAACGCTGTAGGGCTTGCCTCTTACTCTGTCAATCAGCTTTCCTCCGTCCTCATACCCCACATATCCCGCAGGAGCACCTATAAGCTTTGATACTGAGTGCTTTTCGCTGTACTCTGACATATCAAAACGTATCAAAGCCTTTTCATCACCGAATAAAGCTCCCGCCAGCTCCTTACAACACTTGGTCTTGCCTACTCCGCTTGTACCAAGGAAAATAAATGAGCCTATAGGACGATGTTCATCGGAAAGCCCGGAGCGACCTCTTCTTACAGCATTTGCAACAGCTGATATCGCCTCAGTCTGACCTGTTATCCTTTCTGACAGTATTCTTTCAAGCTCAACAAGCTTTTTAGCGTTGTCGCCATCATAGTCTAATGGTATACCTGTATAACTTGTCACAACATCGGCTATATCTTTCTCTGTCAATATAGCGATCGGGCTGTCAGCCTGTACACCTGCCGCAACTGCCCTTTCCTCTTCACGGAGTCTTAACGCAAGTGCAAAATCCTTATCATTTATTGCTTTTATTTTTCTCTCAGACAGCTCTTTTAATCTGTTATTCCGATTTGCCGTTTCTCCTTTTATTGTTTGTGAAGCTCTCACTTTTGCCGAAGCTTCATCTATAAGATCAATCGCTTTATCGGGCAGGAAACGATCGTTTATATACCGTACCGAAAGCTCAACAGCCGCTTTTATCGCCCCGTCGGTAATTTTTACCCTATGATAACTCTCATAACGTCCTTTAAGCCCATTCAGGATAGTTATTGTTTCGCTCACATCAGGCTCCGATACACTTACAGGTTGCAAACGACGTTCAAGTGCCGCGTCCTTTTCAATATATCTCCTGTACTCTGAATTAGTGGTAGCTCCGATAAGCCTTACTTCTCCCCTTGCAAGCATAGGCTTAAGTATGTTTGCCGCATCTATAGCACCCTCAGCCGCACCTGCACCGACGATATTGTGAATTTCATCAATGAACACTATAATATTGCCGTCATTTCTTATCTCATCAAATACGGCTTTCAACCTCTCTTCAAAATCTCCGCGATATTTTGCACCGGCTAGCATCGCTGTTATATCAAGCATATATATGCGCTTTGTCTGAAGTTCGTCAGGAACTTTACCCTCTGCGATCCTTATTGCAAGCCCCTCTGCGATAGCCGTTTTTCCTACACCCGGCTCACCTACCAGACATGGGTTATTCTTTGTGCGCCTGAGAAGTATCTCGATAACCCTACCTGTTTCCTTTTTGCGGCAAAGGCAAGGATCAAGCTTACCTTTGCGTGCCGCCGCCGTAAGATCTCTGCCGTACTTTGCCAGTGTGGAAGACAATTCTTTGCTGTTCTTGGTATCTGTGCTTTTTACTTGTGTGGTTTTCTTAAGCGGATCTGCACATCTGTTAATAACAGTTTCGCAGTCAAGCCCCATCTCACGCAGAAACACAGAGGCATAGCATTCACTGTCACGCATTATTGCACGCAGAATATGCTCTGTGCCTGCAACATTCCTACCCGAATTTCTTGCTATCAACACAGACTCTTCTAGTATACGCTTACTCCTCGGCGTAAAATCCGATACATCCAGCGTTGTCGGCAGACCTTTTCCGATAAGCGAGTTTATGCGTGAAATAACGGCGGAGCAAGTTACACCGCTCTGTTCAAGTACCATAGATGCCACCCCGCCCTTACAAGCACATAATCCGTACAGAATATGCTCACTGCCGACATAGGTATGTCCCATACTCATAGCACCGGTCAGAGCGCAGGTAAGTGCATCGTTAGCTTTATCTGTAAAACCGTTGAATACCATAATATGACCGCCTTTCTCATATACAATTATAGGCAGATTTTTACTCTTTAATCACAGCGGACAAGTAAAAAGCGGTAACACATTTTAACCAACGGCATATTATGTACTATGAGCAACGCTCAAACGGCTATGCTCAAATACTAAACGGAGGAAACATATTATGTTCTGTTCAAACAACTCTTGCTGGTGGATCATTATTCTCATTCTCTTATTTGCCTGCTGTGGTAACAGCGGCGGCTGCGGCAATAACGACTGCGGCTGCGGCGGCGGATGCGGCAATAACTGCGGAGGATGCGGCTGCTGATAACGCCAACTCAACCGGGAGTCCCTGCGGGGACTCCCGATTTTTTTGTGAAAAATAGACAAGCGAAACTTTTATCACTTGTGCAAAATTATCTAAATATAATCTAGTAAAAATCGAAGAAAATGAGTATAATTATAAGGATAAAGACAGAATTTATGCGAAGAAGGAGACTTGACGTTGAAAAGAGAAGATTTAAGAAATATAGCTATAATCGCACACGTTGACCACGGCAAGACAACACTGGTCGATGAAATGCTGAAGCAAGGCGGCGTATTCCGTGACAATCAGGAAGTAGAAGACCGCGTAATGGACAGCAACGCACTTGAAAGAGAGCGTGGTATCACGATCCTTGCAAAAAATGCCGCCGCACACTATAACGGTGTTAAGATCAACATCGTTGACACTCCCGGACACGCAGATTTTTCAGGCGAAGTGGAACGTATATTAAAGATGGTAAACGGCGTACTGCTCCTTGTTGACAGCTTTGAGGGTACAATGCCACAGACAAGATTTGTCCTTCAGAAAGCACTTGACTTGGGTCTTAAGGTTATTGTTGTAGTTAACAAGACAGACCGCCCCGATGCCAGAAATAAGGAAGTAGTAGATGAAGTTCTTGAACTTCTGCTCGACCTTGATGCATCAGATGAACAGCTCGACAGCCCCGTTATCTTCTGCTCCGGCAGAAACGGTGTCGCTTCATACTCACCCGATGTTATGGGAGAAAATTTTAAGCCGCTGTTTGACAAGATAATTGAGCATATTCCCTGCCCCGAGGGTGATCCGGACGGTGATTTACAGCTGCTCGTTTCTTCCATCGACTACAATGACTATGTAGGCAGAATTGCAGTCGGCAGAATTGAAAGAGGTACAATAAAACAGAACCAGGAAGTTATGGTGTGCGATTACAACGGTTCGCACAAGCCCTTCAAGTCAAAGGTAGTAAGCCTTTACACTTTTGAGGGTATGAACAAGGTTCCTGTGACTGAGGCTACGATAGGTGATATCGTATGCTTATCAGGTATCGAGGGTATCACAATCGGACAGACTATCTGCTCTGTAAACAACCCCGAGCCTCTCCCCTTCGTAAAGATAAGCGAGCCTACAGTAGAAATGACTTTCTCGGTAAACGACAGCCCCTTCGCCGGTCGAGAGGGAAAATTTGTAACCTCTCGTCAGATAAGAGAACGTCTTCACAAGGAGCTTTTAAAGGACGTTTCGCTCAGAGTTACCGACAGTGAAAACTCAGATGCTTATAACGTTGCCGGCAGAGGCGAAATGCATCTGTCGATCTTAATTGAAACAATGCGCCGTGAGGGCTATGAGCTTTCGGTAAGTACTCCTCGTGTACTTTTCAAAGAAATTGACGGCGTAAGATGTGAACCTATCGAACGTCTGCTTATTGACGTGCCCGATAACTGTGTCGGCTCTGTTATGGAAAAAATGGGCGTAAGAAAAGCTGAGCTTGTTCATATGCAGCCTGTAGGCAGCAGAACCAGAATTGAGTTCCTTATCCCATCAAGAGGTCTGTTCGGCTACAGAAGCGAGTTTATGACAGATACAAAAGGTGAGGGTGTATTGAATACCGTTTTCGACAGCTACCGTCCTTATATGGGTGAGATCCCCACCAGAACAGTCGGTTCACTTGTTGCATTTGAGTCAGGTACAGCTATGGCTTACGGTCTGTTCAATGCTCAGGAAAGAGGTACTTTGTTCATTGATGCAGGTGTTCCCGTATACGAAGGTATGGTTGTCGGCGTATCTCCCAAGGCAGGCGATATCAATGTCAACGTCTGCAAGAAAAAGCACCTGACAAATACAAGAGCCAGCGGCAGTGATGACGCATTAAGACTTATCCCCTACAAGAGAATGAGTCTTGAAGAAAGCCTTGAATTTATAAACGATGATGAGCTTGTCGAGGTAACACCCAAGACGATCCGTATCAGAAAGAAAATTCTCGACAATGACCTTCGTGCCAAGGAAGATGCTAAGAGAAGAAAGCAGAACGCTTAAAACCGGACACAATAAAAGCTGTGGTTTCACAAACGAAACCACAGCTTTTTTGATATATGCAGTACGCTTTAATGTCTGCTTTAAATATTGTTATTATATTCCGCTTAACGGAACAGAATTTATAACATTAAGAGGTAATGCGCCGTCTTCTTCAAATACTACACTACCAGCCGACATACCACTGCCGAGTTGATTAAGCTCGACAGGTGTAAATCCACGATTTACCGGTGTTCTAGTGAAGTTATTCAAACGTGATATAATGCCTATCAAAGGTAACATCTCATAAAAATTTGAAAACGCATCAAAATAATCGTATAACAGCATTACTGTTTCTACATCAAGGTTAAGCTTCTCATGCATCGCTTTAATTGAATTTGCTGTATATATCTTCGGTAATTTTATTATAGTAATCTCCTTAATCGCGTTTTTCTGATTACATCACTTTTTGTCGGTAAATCCAAGTTTGCACACAATGGAAACAGGCTTTGAAGCAAAACATACTCCAAAGCCCGTCTGAATTTTTTAATATTTAATTGTTCTTATGTTTTATCGGTTATCGGTCATTATCGCTTTATGCGTTCTTCGCATATCCTTACGGAACTCATCCCGTTATTACTGCCGTTAAACTATAACCGACTTTTACATTTTTCGTAGCTACTGCTACCTGTACATTTAATACATTGGACTATACCTCACTGTCTTTCTTCATTCAGCACCAATCTTAGATGCCATATTAAGCAGTCAGTGTATATTACCATAAGCAACACATCCTTCAGAGCTCTTAATCAGTAAAACTGCCTCTTTGAATGTCTTAAACTGTACATTTCAATCACCTTACCTATATTACCTTGAAAGCTTTATATAATAAACGCTTTTGCGGAAATCCGCGATTTTCCAATCGCTATAAGGTTTTTATATCACCGTAGCTGTTTTGCTCGCAATTTATAAGGTCAAAACCCTTTTATTATGTGTGTCGATGAGTACCGTATGAGTATTATCATCGTCCCATTCACTTCTTACTTTATGTTGCGAGTCTCAACAGACTGCTGTGACTCACTGATTTCTTGACCCATTGGACTCGCCTCCTATCCGACTGTATTTATATACGCTTCCGACTCGTATATAGCGGTGAACAAAACCCTCTTTATAATGTTAAATAGTCAGCACCAAGATGTTTTGTTCTGTCTGGGGAACTTTCCTTTTCCTTGTCTATATGATACCACAAGAAAGCAACAATGTCAACAGTTTTACAGCTTAAAATTGTACAAATTGCACAGCTGTGTTTTGTGTATAAGTCACATAGTTACACAAGTTACACATAAAACAGGATTTTCAGCTATGTTAATAACCTAACAAAAAAGGAAATCGACAATTTGTACCATCAAGGATAACACTGTGAAAAAATCATAAAATACCTCTTGACAATACCATGCATTTCGTGTAAAATTATAAATAAAGAACAGAGGTCTTAAAAGAAAGGCGAAATGTCCGGAACAAGGTCCTCGGAAAAGGAAGGAATAAAGAATGTCAGAAATCGAAAATATCCCCGAAAACGACTTAGACACTGCTGAGTTCATTGACCTCGAGGACGAAAACGGCGAAACCGTTTCTTTTGAGCTTATCGGAAGAATTGAAGTAGACGGTAGCAACTATTGTGCCGTCATTCCCGAAGAAGATGACGAAAACGCCGACAGCGACGTATATGTGATCCTCAAAGAAATAAACAAGAACGATGAAGTTTATCTTGCAACGATCGATGACGATAAAGAATATGACCGTGTTGCAAAAGAATTTTTCAAAGTCTTCGACGAGCTTGACGAAGAAGACGAATAATCAGTTATTACACTGCCTTGTGCGCTTCAGTATGATTTCATATGATCCGACACTCTTTAATAGGGATTTCTCTCCGTTTGCGGATTGCAGACCTCCCGCTTTGCGGACGAAGGGAGCGTGAAACATTCGGGGGAAAGTTACCCACCGTACTTTTATGTGCGGGTTTCATCGTCATACCACGGCAAGGTGGTCTCAAAAATAACAGCCGTACTGCTAAAAACAGTACGGCTTTTCAATTTGCATAAACCGACTATTAACGCAAAAACTACTGATATGAATAAATATATCGGACTTATTTACGGCGCTATCTGCGGCTTTCTGAACGGACTTTTCGGCTCAGGCGGCGGCACGGTCGCAGTTCCTGCCTTTGAAAAAAACGGCGCAGAACCTAAAAAAGCTCACGCTTCGTCGGTAGCGCTCATATTCGTTCTCAGTCTTGTCACGGCAGTTGTTTACCTTATAAACGGCAAAATCGACTTTACGGCGGCGTGGGAATACATTCCTTTCGGACTTATCGGCGCAGTGCTCGGAGCGGTATTGCTTAAGAAAGTCCCTGACAAACTGATAAAAAAGATGTTCGGAATACTGATAATAGCCGGCGCATTGAGGATGCTTATATGAATATTTTTGTCGGTCTTATAACAGGTGCTGCTGCATCAATGGGACTTGGCGGTGGTTTTGTTCTGCTTGTGTATCTTTCGATCTTTACAAATACACCTCAGGATCTGGCGCAGGGAATAAATCTGTTGTTTTTTCTGCCCATTGCACTGCTATCTCTCATAATCCATATAAAAAACAAGCTGATCGACCTTAAGCTTGTCGGTAAATATCTGATACTCGGACTTCCCTGCGCTGCTGTGGGAAGTTTTGTCGCCGGAATTATTGATGTTGAAATTCTCAGAAAGCTGTTTGCGGCATTCCTGCTTTACATCGGCATATCTCAATTGTTCAGCGGCGACAAGAAAAGTGAATTTACAGACAAAAGCAAGCCTGACAACGAATGACCGCTGTCAGGCTTGTTTATTACTTTTTGCCTTTGATATTATCCCGGTAGGCTTTTGACTGTTGTTCAAATTTATTATCCCCGAATGTATAATAAACCCTGTCTTTTATAGCATCGGGCAGATACTGCTGATCAACATAATGATTGGGATAGTCGTGCGGATACAGATAATGCTGACCTTTTATCACGTCGCCCTCTCCGTCATAATGCTTGTTCTGAAGGTGCCGCGGTATATCGCCTGTCTTACCATCCTCAATATCCTGCATAGCGGAATTTATGCCGAGATATGCACTGTTGGATTTAGGAGATATGGCAAGCAAAACTACCGCATCAGCAAGCGGTATCCTTGCTTCCGGAAGACCAAGCTGTAATGCACTGTCAACGCAAGCCTTGACTATCGGCACAGCCATAGGATAAGCAAGCCCGATATCCTCGCTTGCTATAACAAGCAGTCGCCTGCAAAGCGAAGTCAGATCCCCCGCCGACAGCAAGCGTGCCGCATAATGAAGAGCCGCATTTTCGTCTGAACCTCTTATTGACTTCTGAAGCGCTGATAAGATATCATAATGCTGATCACCGTCACGGTCATAATTCATACTGCTCTTCTGTGTCAGAAGCTTTGCAGTTTCCATAGTGACGGTATCATTTTCACTCGACAGACAGCAAAGCTCGACCGTATTGGCCGCTTTGCGCACATCTCCTCCGCAGCCGTACGCAATATGTCGTACCACACCGTCTTCGAGTACAAACTCAGTGTTCATTTCCTCGCTCATAAGCCTGAATGCACGTTCAACCGCCGGGAGTATATCCTCTGCCGTCACCTGTTTAAACTCAAACACAGTGCATCGTGAAAGAATTGCGCTATATACATAGAAATACGGATTTTCTGTCGTAGACGCTATCAGCGTTATCTCACCGCTTTCAATATATTCAAGCAATGTCTGCTGTTGTTTTTTGTTCAGATACTGTATCTCATCAAGAAACAGCAGTATTCCTCCCGCCGCACCGAAAGTTCCGAGGTTTGCTACAATATCTTTTATATCCGATGTAGATGCCTGCGTACCGTTAAGTCTGTACAGACTCATACTCGTTTTCTTTGCTATTATATTTGCTATAGTGGTCTTGCCGACACCCGAAGGTCCGTAAAATATCATATTCGGTATTTTACCTCTGTCGATGATATTATAGAGTGGTTTTCCGGGCGCTAAGATGTGCCTTTGTCCGACAACCTCGTTAAGTGTCGACGGACGTATTCTGTCTGCTAACGGCATAGTTTATCTCCTGTAAAATATAAGCCTCCGCCCGTCACAGAGCGGAGGCAGAAATAACCATATTACCTTATCAGTCGTTCATGTGCTTTTCAAGTAAAGCGCTTATCTTCTGGTGAGGATCTATAACCTTGCTGATCGACATATCGTGATTAAGAGCCATAATCAGATATGACAGGTACTTCGATACGTCAACCTCGCAGAACCATTCTCTGCTGAGAAGTTCGGGAGTTCTGTAGGAAAGGTTTGTACCGAACACATAGTCGATCTTGCCCTCGGCATAAGCCTTGTCAAATGCTTCAAGACCGTTTGTAAAGATAGGATATGTCGCATACGCAAAAATTCTTTTAGCATTTCGCTTTTTTAGTTCGATAGCTATATCGAGCATAGATTCACCGGATGAAATGATATCATCGGCGATGAATACATCTTTACCCTCAACAGAGTTACCGAGATATTCGTGAGCTACGATAGGGTTGCGTCCGTTCACCACCTGCGAATAGTCACGTCTTTTATAGAACATACCAAGGTCCACACCAAGAACAGACGAATAATACATATTTCTGTTGAGCGCACCCTCATCGGGGCTGACAACCATAAAGTGATCCTTATCCATCTTGAAGTCCTTGACATACTTGAACAGAGCCTTCAATACCTGATATGTTGGGATAATGTTATCAAAGCCCATAAGCGGTACTGCGTTGCATACTCTGGGGTCGTGAGCGTCAAACGCAATGATATTGGAAACGCCCATATTCTGAAGCTCCTGAAGCGCTACAGCACAGTCAAGCGACTCTCTGTAATTCCTTCTGTGCTGTCTTCCGCCGTAAAGGATAGGCGTGATTATGCTGATACGGTGAGCCTTACCTCCGATAGCCTGTATGATACGTTTAAGGTTCTGGAAGTGGTCGTCGGGCGACATACGGTTCATTCTTCCGAAAAGCGGATATTCAAGGCTGTAATTGCCAAAATCCGCAATAATGTAAAGGTCATAGCCTCTTACGGTGTTCTTGATAAGAGCCTTGCCGTCACCGGAAGAAAACCTGGGGCACTCATTCTCAATAAGGAAATTATCATAATCATAGCCGGCTTCCTGTGACCATGTTACAAGGTACTCATTTACCTTCCTGCCGAGCTCCTCAGAACCCGGGATCGCAATAAGTCCGAGAGGAGCTACTCTTTCGGAATGATTAAAAATAATGTCTCTTGCTGATGCTGTCATTTATAAATTCCTTTCTGTCTTCAACATTTTATACAGCACGAAAACGAGGGACAGCTTTCATCTCTCGTTTTCGATTAAATATAATTTATTCGTACAGCGGGTACTTTCTGCAAATTTCCGTTACGGTTTCTCTTACCTTGTCTGCGCTGTTGTCAAAGTCGGTTGCAGTAAGATAGATGCACTGTGCGATCTGCTTCATATCGTCTTCCTTAAGACCTCTTGTTGTAACAGCAGGTGTTCCTATACGTACGCCGCTTGTTACGAACGGACTCTGAGGGTCGTTCGGAACAGCATTCTTATTAACTGTGATATATACCTCGTCGAGCTTCTTTTCAAGCTCTTTGCCGGTGATGTTGAAAGGCTGGAGGTCAACAAGCATAAGGTGGTTGTCAGTACCGCCGGACACCAGATCAAATCCCTTTTCAAGCAGTGAATCGGCGAGAACTGCAGCATTCTTAACTATCTGCTTTGCATATTCCGTAAATTCCGGCTTCAATGCCTCTCCGAAGCAAACTGCCTTTGCGGCAATAACGTGCATTAAAGGACCGCCCTGTGTTCCGGGGAATATAGCCTTGTTTATCTTCTTTGAAAGCTCCTCGTCGTTTGTAAGAATAAGTCCGCCGCGAGGACCTCTTAAAGTCTTATGTGTGGTTGTTGTTACGATATCGGCATAAGGCACGGGTGACATATGCTGACCGCCTGCAACAAGACCTGCGATATGAGCCATATCTACCATGAGATATGCTCCTACTTCCTTAGCAATAGCCGAGAGCTTTTCAAAATCTATAGCTCTGGGATATGCGCTTGCACCTGCAACGATAAGCTTAGGCTTATGCTCCTTTGCCAGCGCAAGTATATTGTCGTAATTCAGTCTGCCGGTTTTCTCGTCAAGACCGTATGGCACGAAGTTGAAGTACTTGCCCGAGATATTTACGGGCGAACCGTGTGTCAGGTGTCCGCCGTGTGCAAGACTCATACCCATTACGGTATCACCGGGGTTAAGCAGTGCAAAATAAACCGCTGTATTAGCCTGTGCGCCGGAGTGAGCCTGTACATTCGCATACTTTGCTCCGAACAGCTTGCAGGCACGTTCAATAGCGATATTCTCAACTATATCAACGTCCTCGCATCCACCGTAATAACGTTTGCCGGGGTATCCCTCAGCATACTTGTTCGTAAGAACGCTTCCCATAGCCGCCATAACAGCCGGAGAAACAATATTCTCGCTTGCAATAAGCTCAAGATTTCTTCTCTGACGGGCAAGCTCCTTGTCCATTGCATCAGCAACATCGGGATCTATACCCTTGAGAAAGCCGATCGTGTCAACTAAATTACTGTACATTTCATTTGTCCTTTCGGTTATTTTAAGCACGCTTTTTGAGCGGCTCTGATTACTTCTGCTTAGAAGTGAAACCTTCCCAGTCCTTAAGGAATCTGTCTATACCGTTGTCGGTAAGGGGGTGCTTAAGCATCTGGAGAAGAACGTTCATAGGAACGGTTGCGATATCACAACCGAGTCTTGCCGCCTGTGTAACATGCATGGGGTTACGGATAGATGCGGCTATGATCTCTGTTTCAATACCCTGTGCGTTGAAGATATCAACGATCTCTTCGATAAGGTTCATGCCTTCCATGCCTATATCGTCAAGTCTGCCGAGGAACGGGCTTACAAATGTTGCTCCTGCTCTTGCGGCGAGAAGCGCCTGAGCGGCTGAGAATACGAGAGTAACGTTTGTCTTTATGCCCTTTGCAGTGAGCTGCTTGCAAGCCTTAAGGCCCTCTTCACACATAGGGAGCTTTATAACGATATTTTTGTGTATTGCGGCAAGAGGAAGAGCCTCCTCTACCATCTTATCAGCTTCAAGTGAAATTACTTCGGCTGAAACAGGACCGTCTACGATTTCTGTGATCTCCTTTACTACCTGCTTGAAATCTCTTCCCTCTTTTGCGATAAGTGAGGGGTTTGTGGTAACACCGCAGATAATGCCCATATCATTGGCACGTCTGATGTCATCAACGTTGGCTGTGTCGATAAAAAGTTTCATAACTACTCCTTTCCGGTAAACCGGACTAAACATAATATTTATACGGAACACGGCATACACACAAATCCGCTTTCCGTCACATACATATATTATTTAAACATCAAGTGAAGCAAGCTCGTCAAAGTTTGCTTTCATAGCGGGATACAGCTTCTTGTAAAGCGCATATACCTTTTCGTACTTGGCACTGTTTTCAGCTATAGGCTCCTGTATCTTTTCGGGCTTGATTACCGCCTTGCACGCCTCAGGCACAGAGCTGTAAATACCTGCGCCTACAGCCGCAAGAAGTGCAACGCCGAGTGCAGGACCTTCCTTGTTTGCTGTAGTCTTTACGTTGCAGGCATAAAGATCTGCAAGCATCTGTCGCCACAGCGGTGATGTTCCGCCGCCGCCGCAAGCCATCATATCATCAATGTTAATATTCATCTCACGCATAACCTCAACACAGTCACGCAGTGAATAGGAAACACCCTCCATAACAGCTCTGAGCATATCCTTCTTCTTATGCATTGTAGACAGTCCTACGAATGCACCTCTTACGTTGGGGTCAAGATGAGGTGTTCTCTCGCCGTTGAGATAAGGCATATAGAGCAGTCTGTTTGCGCCTATCGGTACACTGTCTGCTTCCTTGTCCATAAGGTAGTACGGGTCAACGCCCATAGAAGCGGCTGTTTCCATCTCACTCCATGCAAAGTTATCCCTGAACCACTTGAGTGACAGACCTGCGGACTGAGTAACGCCCATAACGTGCCAGCAACCGGGAACAGCACAGCAGAATGTATGTACTCTGCCCTTGGGGTCGATAGATATATCGGAAGTATGCGCAAATACAACGCCGCTTGAACCGATAGTTGTGAAAGCCTTACCGTCTTCTACTACGCCCGTTCCGACAGCGGCAGCCGCATTATCGCCTGCACCGCCGACTACCGGAGTACCTTCCTTAAGACCTGTAGCCTGTGCTACCGCCTTTGTAACAGTACCTGTTATCTCAGGGCTTTCGTAAACCTTTGCAAGAAGCGACTTGTCGATACCGAGCTTTGTCAGTACCTCGTCAGACCAGCATCTGCCGGGAATATCAAGAAGCTGCATACCCGATGCATCGGAAACTTCGGTAGCAAACTCGCCCGTCAGCATAAATCTTATATAGTCCTTAGGGAGCAGAATGTGACGGCACTTTTCGTAATTTTCAGGCTCGTTGTTCTTTACCCACATGATCTTTGCGGCTGTAAAGCCTGTGATAGCGGGGTTAGCTGTGATAGCGATAAGTCTGTCATGACCTACCTTTTCGGTTATCTCGACAACTTCCTTACCTGTACGCTGATCGCACCAGATAATACTCTTTCTTATTACCTTGTTATCCTTATCAAGCATAACAAGACCGTGCATCTGTCCCGAAAGACCTACGCCCTTTATCTCATCTGCGGGGACTCCGCTCTTTGCAACTACGTCACGGATACCGTTTACGCAGGCATTCCACCAGTCTGTGGGCTCCTGCTCGGCATAGCCGTTGCAGGGAGTGTAAAGAGGATAATCGTAAAGCGCTGATGCAACAGGTGTGCCGTCTTCACTGAAAAGTACAGTCTTTGTACCGGACGTTCCTATATCGACACCGAGTATGTATGCCATATCTGTTCTCCTTATTTTTCAAAACTTCATAGAATTTTGTCGTGTAAAACCTTACACGCTCCTTACATAATTATAATCTATCGGGCTTACGTTTGTCAATAGAAAAAACCGAAATATCGTCATTAAAAACGCCACCGTCGCCCGTTGAACTCAGCGGTCGGCAAAAGCGGTTGCATGATGCCGACGAAATGGTTACAATCTTGTAACTTTTATTGACTTTGAGGGAAAATATTATATAATTTAATCAGAAAATAAATTATTCCGTGGACAATCAGACGCTTCGAATTGTATTATATGCGAATACAGTACACGATTTTCTTACTGCGAAAGGAGCTATTTGTGAAACGAAAATTTACATCCCTCACATTAACAAGCGCAATACTCATATCAGCACTCACCCTCTCGGCTTGTCAGTCGGAAAAATCCCTCGAAACAACGGATCTTATGACAGGCATCAAAGCCGCAAGCCACGAAACCGTAAAACCCGACGATGCTTTCAAAAACGCATACGGCAATTTCTCTGTCGAACTGCTTAAGAAATGCTTTGACGGCAAATCAAACACTCTTATCTCTCCCCTGTCGGTATCGACAGCACTCACAATGACTGCGAACGGTGCAAACGGTCAGACCAAAGACGAAATGGAAAAGGTACTCGGGAGCGGAATGCCCCTTGACGAACTGAACAAGTATCTTTCATCATTCGGCGGCTCGCTTGCATCGGGCGAGGACTTCAAGCTGAAAAACGCAAATTCGATATGGTTTATCAAAGACAACAATTTCAATGTGAACAATGAGTTTTTACAGACCAACGCCGACTTTTACCACGCCGAAATATACAAACGTGCATATAACAGCGAGATTGTGAACGATATCAACAATTGGGTCAGTGAACATACAGACGGTATGATCGACAAGCTTCTTGACAACGGCGATGCGCTTTCAAATATTGCACTTATCAACGCAACAGCTTTCAATGCCGTATGGGAAACTTACTACTTTGACAACTTTGTTGAAGACGGAACGTTCACAGACGCTAACGGCAACGAGCAGTCAGTCACAATGCTGATTTCCGAAGAAAGCGAATACATAAACGGCGATAACTGCACAGGTTTTATCAAGAAGTATAAGGGCGGTAAATACGGTTTCGCCGCAATACTACCCGACAGCAATGTTTCTATATCTGATTTTGTCGGTTCACTCAACGGAGATAAGCTTTTCAAAATGTTGCAGAATACCGAAACCGCAAACGTTGTTGCTAAAATTCCGAAGTTTGAGTACGAATACAGCGCCGAACTCAGTGAAGCATTGAAAGCTCTCGGTATGCCTACAGCCTTTTCCGACAGCGCTGATTTTTCGGGTATTTCGGGTGATAAACTTCTCATCAGTGATGTACTACACAAAACGAAGATATCCGTTACCGAAGAAGGTACAAGGGCTGTCGCCGCAACAGGCGTGGTTATGTCCGCCGCTCCGGACGGCGATAAGCAGGTAATCCTGAATCGTCCGTTCATGTATATGATAATCGACAACGAAATAATGTTACCGCTGTTTGCAGGCGTGTATACAGGTATATGATAAATGACGGTGCATAAACCGTCTATCGAAAGGAGAACAGTATGAAAAGAAGAATTTTATCAGCAATAATCGCAGGTTCACTCATCACGTCAACTCTCACCCTCTCGGCTTGTCAGTCGGAAAAATCCCTCGAAACAACGGATCTTATGACAGGCATCAAAGCCGCAAGCCACGAAACCGTAAAACCCGACGATGCTTTCAAAAACGCATACGGCAATTTCTCTGTCGAACTGCTTAAGAAATGCTTTGACGGCAAATCAAACACTCTTATCTCTCCCCTGTCGGTATCGACAGCACTCACAATGACTGCGAACGGTGCAAACGGTCAGACCAAAGACGAAATGGAAAAGGTACTCGGGAGCGGAATGCCCCTTGACGAGCTGAACAAGTATCTTTCATCATTCAGCGGCTCGCTGACTTCCGGTGAGGGTTTCAAGCTGAAAAACGCAAATTCAATATGGTTCAGAGATGAAGAAAACAGACTTACCGTTGAAAAGGACTTTTTACAGACAAACGCCGATTATTTCGGTGCGGCGATATACAAGCGTGCATTTGACAATGCAACGTGCGAAGAGATCAACAGTTGGGTAAACGACAACACCGACGGTATGATAAACAATATACTTGACAGCATTCCGGACGAAGCAATTATGTATCTTGTAAATGCTGTCAGCTTTGACGCAGAATGGGATATCATCTATCGCGAAAATGATATAGCGGACGGAAAATTCACAAACTCCGAAGACAAGCTTATGAAAGTCACTATGTTGTGCTCAGATGAAAGTATTTATCTGGAAGATGAGGATTGCAAGGGCTTTATTAAGCAGTACAAGGACGGTAAGTACAGCTTTGCCGCAATACTGCCTGGCGGTGATATCAAAAGTTTTATAACATCGTTATCGGGTGAAAAATTAAGCAAGATACTCGGAAGTGCCGAAGACTGCATTGTAGAGGTAAAGCTTCCGAAATTTGGCTATGAATATTCCTCAAAGCTGAACGATGCCCTTTCGGCACTCGGTATGCCGACTGCATTTGACCAAAATAACGCCGATTTTTCAGGTATCGGTAAATCGACAATGGGCAATATATCCATCGGCGAAGTGATCCACAAGACAAAAATAGAGGTAAACGAAAAAGGTACAAAGGCAGGAGCCGCCGCTCTTGTGGAAATGGTTGACGAGGGGTGTGTAATTGCCGAAAAGCAGGTAATTCTTAATCGTCCGTTCATGTATATGATACTTGACAATGAAACGATGTTACCGCTCTTCGCGGGCGTGTACACAGGCGTATAACACACAAAAATTGTATAATCTGCATAATCCGAGCTATAATATTTTCTTGACTTTTGGAGTATGTATGCTATAATTTAATTAGCAGAAAACAACAAATCTTTCAGGAAAGGCTGGATGTACAAATGGCAAAACGCAGAATAGGTATACTGACAAGCGGCGGCGACTGCCCCGGTCTCAACGCTACTATAAGAGGTGCGGCGAAAGCCTGTTACACTATGTTCGGCGAGGACAACGTTGAGATAGTCGGCATATCCAACGGTTTTCACGGTCTGATCCATAATAACTGCCGCATAATGAAGCCGGAGGATTTTTCCGGCATACTCACTCAGGGCGGAACGATACTCGGCACAAAGCGTACACCGTATAAGATGATGCAGGTAATAGAGGCGGATAATATAGACAAGGTCGCTGAAATGAAAGCCACCTATAAACAGCAGAAGCTCGACTGCATACTGACGCTCGGCGGCAACGGAACTCATAAGACCGCAAATCTTCTTTCCGAAGAGGGTCTGAATATAATCGGACTTCCCAAAACCATTGATAACGATATATGGGGAACAGATGTTACATTCGGCTTCCATACCGCAGTAGATATAGCGACCGAAGTTGTTGACAGAATACACACCACAGCCACCTCCCACAGACGTATTATGGTAATCGAGATAATGGGCAACAAGGCAGGCTGGCTGACGCTTTATTCGGGTATTGCAGGCGGTGCGGATATTATTCTTATTCCGGAGATCCCTTATGATATTGATAAAGTCATCGACGCTTGCGAAAAACGTGCGCAGTCCGGAAAGACATTCTCGATAATTGCGGTCGCAGAGGGCGCGATGGATATTTCGGAAGCCGCTATGAAGAAAAAGGAACGCGCAAAAAAACGTGCCGAAGCAGGAGAGGTTACCGTTACAAACCGCATAGCAAAGCAGATTGAAGCCGCAACAGGCTTTGAGTCAAGAACTGTTGTTCCGGGTCATATCCTGAGAGGCGGTTCTCCCTCCGCTTATGACAGAGTGCTTGCAACAAAGTTCGGTGCAAGAGCCGCAATGCTGATAAAGCAGGAAAAATACGGCTACACGGTCGCAAAAATCGGCAGTAAAATCTCAGAAAATAAGCTGTCTGATGTTACAATGAAGACGAAATTCGTCCCCGAAAACGATGAGCTTGTTATCACCGGTAAAAGCATCGGTGTATCCTTTGGCAAATAAAAGCAACGCCTTTATGTGATACCGCCTATTTATGGTGTCAGTTATCAGCAGGATTGCGACACAGCAAAATCAAGCGATAACATAGTTCTGTATAATCGCTTAACAGATTTAATCATATTGCAGAAATGCCCCCAACATAAAGCTTGGGGGCATTTAGTATATAATTTTCACTCTGTCATAAACAGCTTAGCCGCACCGCCGAATATTTCCCGGGAAAGCTCGGCGCTCATATCGGGATTATCCGCCTTTATCCTCTCACAGCGCTCAATATAACCGACAATATCGACATTGCAAAGCTTCTTTTCGCTATCACCGGAAAGTATTTTGTCAACAGCCTTTGATGCTTCTTTATAAAAATCGCTCTCAAGCATACGCTCAGCTACATCGGCATTTTTATCGCCGCAAACAGGCATATAACTGCTTTCATAATCAATCACAAAGCAGTCGGTATACTTTATGAATAGCTCTTCGCAATACGCAGTAAGACGGTTCTTTTCTTCGATATACTCTGTATCCTCAAACGGTCTTATTCGTCCCGTCATATCAAGACGGTTAAGCGAAAGACGCGTCTTTCTAAGGATAATCTTGCTGCCATATCTTTCGGTTACCGCTTTACCAAAGCCTTTTACGGCATTTTTAATATATTCCTTGTCAAAATCGTCGGCATACGGAGCGAAACTATCGTCATCGGTCATAAACGCTCTGTACACCATTGTATCATATAAGCCGTCAATCGCCGCGATATATGTATTATTGTGACTGTAAAGTTCTTTTTCCGCATCGGAAAAATCAACGATCAGCCAATCTGCATTCTTGTCCGGGAAATATGAACGTGTAAGTTCCCTGAACACATCAGATGTACTGTCAACAAAGCTGAGATCTACATCGGCTTTCTGTTCACATACCGTAAGCGGGGAAAAGCCGCAGATACAGTTATTTACAACAGCTTTATCGCACAGCGAAAGTAAAGTTTTGCTATCCGTTCTGCCAAACGTATCAAACGCAAACGGTCTGTTCTTTTTGTAATATTCGGATACAAGCTGCTCCACAGCACTCTTGTCTGCACCGGACAGCCACAATCTTGCACACTTGAGATAGAACTCTATGCTGCACTTATCAAGCACGCAATCCGGTATGATGCCTTTTTTACGGAAAAACGCCGCCAACATATCCGCCAGATCGTCTTTTGCATAAAGACCGAGCCTTATAACTTCACCGATATCAGGGTCAGCGACTTTTCCTTTGCGTATGGCGCACACTGCTTCAAACACTTTTTTAAGCGTAACGTTTTTTCCAAAGTCATATCGCAATCTTATCTCTTCAAACGTTATAAAGTTGCTTTCCTTGAGCCTGAGTATATCGTTAAATTCCGCACAGATAAAATCACTGCTCAGGCGACTTATGAAATAATCGACAGCATTATTATGCGCAAAGAAAAATTTATCACAGCCGCTTGATTTTATAGCATCGATATTTTCTGCTATTTCCGTAAGCCATATTTCACAGTCATATGACAATGCGTTTATGTAACTGCCCTTTTCGCCCGAACCGATTTTTTTTGCAACAAGCGAAATATTGTTGCGGAACAACTCATCGCGGCACACGGCATAGCTTCTGCCACGCTTATTGATAACTCCGGGATAATAACGGGATATGTCAATTATCTTAGGCGATACACGGCGTATCAGATAGTTCTCCATATCAAGCAGCAGCTTGAAGTTGCATGAACGGTCGGAAGAACGTATATATCTGCCGTTTACATAGTAAAGCTTAGGATCTGACACCCTGACAAGTATTATCTTGTCTGAAGAATAAACAGCGGTTATACTGTCAATAAACTTATCCAGAAGCGGTTTCCATACGGATTCATCTTTTATATCAAGCTTTTTGAGCTTCTTTTTGTTTTCCTCATAAAAGCGTGACCGGATAAATGCCTTGCCGCCCGAGTAAAGCACTCCGTCAAGCTGATATACAGGTGTTGCCGCCGCATAATAAAGATCCATTATTATGCAGTCCGACCTGTTATCCGAAAGATACTCGTCATATCCTTTTGAAAGGTTGTAATACAGCGGTACTACACCGTCACGGAAATATTTTTCATCAACGTCACGATGCGTTCCGTACATAGTAAGCTGTGATATGAACAGATGGGAACGGTCGGTTTCAACATCTTCGTCACCCTTGAAAAGCTCCGATATAAGTGCAGAGCCCAAAAGTGCGAATGACTGCTGCTCGGTCTTCACCGCATAACGCGCAAGATCTATCTTACCGCCGAGGGCATTTACTATCTGCTTTCTGAACGAATCATATTCGGACAACCCAAAATAGTGCACATTATCGTCTGTCAAAAGCACTGCGCGATGCTCTGCTCCATAGTCCTTGAATGCATATGGGATATATCCGACAAAGTCGGTAAAAACGCCGCCGCTTGCAACATCTCTCTTCAGCCTGACGCAAAGCAAAGCGCCTATTGTTTCAAATCTTGTTGCATAATCAGCAGGTATAAGCGAGCCTAGAGAATACGCAACAGGAACTTTTCTGCCATCGGTGCATTCTATAACATCATACTCCGCAATTGCATTCAGTCCGTTTCCGACAATAAAATCAACACCGCTTTCTGCCGCTTTTTTTGCCGCATTGCGCCATTTGGGTTTTACAACAGGTGTATGCCGTTCATTCCACGAGCAAAAAAGAAATATGTATTCCGCTCCGCTTTTCCTGAGCTTTGATACATACTGGGATATATCCTTATTTACAGTAGCCGAAACAAAACCGACACTGATATTATTGATATCAACAACGGAATACTTAACTCCGCCTAGCATACAGTCACTTTCGCTTATAACCGTCAACGGATACTTTTCAAGCGACTGAGGTGCACGCTGAAGAAGTCCTGCATTGACTGCAAGCGCATCGATCCCGCTTTTGCACACAGCATCGGCAACAGAAGACGGGCAATTTATACTCCTGCTGTCTTCAAATGCGTATGCTTTTTTATCGTTAAGATCTGTATCAAGCGTGGCGACCGAAAAATCAAACGAACCGAATATTCCGCCCAGTGATGAAAAAGCCTCATCAAAGACAGGCATACCCAATGCTGCATTCTTCTGCATCTGCGCCGCAACCGTTATATCTCCGCCGATCATTATCGTGCATTTATGATGGTCGTTACATAGCCTTCCGTCACTGCCCGAAAAGCGCCTGTTTTTGTAAACACCCGCACTTTTTTTTACGCCCGAGTGGACAGGCTGAGGTGCTTTTGCGCCCTTTGCTTTCGGAATGACAGCCACAGCAGGTGCACAGGAAACGCTGAGTTTTTCCTCATGCTCAACCATCACAAAACTGCGTACCGTAAACGAAACCTTACCGCTCTTTGTATAGTTTTCGAGTTTGCAGGACGTATTTTTGCTATAACAAACAAATGTATACTTTCCGCTTTCGTTTGCGTCGGCATATATCTTATAGCCATCGCACTGTGAATTATAACGCCAAGACAAAGTGCATACACCGTCTGCGCCTATAATCGCCGTCAGCTTTCGGGGCGTTTCAAGAGGACACGCCGCAACTATCTCCGACTCTCCGAAAAAATTATCCGGTCCGTCCGCAATTCTGTACGCCTTGACCTTATACTTAAGCGGCAGACCGTTTGTGCGTTTCTTTATCACCGCTCTTGAATCCTTTACATTCATCACACCGGTAAAGTGATTTTTCCCAAGCGGTGACGAAAACACGCGATATCCATCCGCATATTTTATATTGTCCCATATCAGCTCGACAACTCCCTCACCCGTCTTTACGGTAACAGGAAATTGCGGCTGCTGTTCACGCAACTGCTTAAAATTCATAAGCTTTACCTCTCACAGAGTTATATATTGCTGAGTATCCAGTTTACAAACGATGCTCGTTCGCTGTCCGCATTCGTATCGATTTGTGCTGTTTTCGGTTTGTCGGTGATATCCTTGTAATATTCATCAAGTTTGTCAAAATTGTTGTAGAAATTATAATAACCGCCGATATAATGCTGAACATCGTCTATTCTTATTCTGTAGCTGTCGTGACGCACACAGAATGTATAAGCGACCGATAACGGCACTTTCATATACATTGCGGTTTCGGGATACAGATAACCGCCGAGCATATAGTGAGCGCGTCTGTAAATGGTCCGTATGAAAGCCTCAAAGTTGAACTTCTGCATATATGAAGCATATATTTTCTTTTCCTTTATGCGCTCATAAAGACTGAATGCCGCCATAAGAAGTTCAAGGAACGTATGGAATGTTGTATCCTGATTAAAAATCTTCCCGAGATTATCGTTTGCGTTTTTAAGTCCAAAGTTGAGATAGCGCTCTTTCGGATCATAAATCGTGACTTCGTTTACCGCGTATGCTATCCAATGATCGCAGAAACGAGTATAATCGTTTTCTATAAAGTAATCAAGAGCTTTCTCAGCGGCATCAAGATAACGCCTGTCGTTTGTCACACTGTAGGCTCTGGCAAGCGCAAATGTAGCCTCACCGTCATAATACACTATCCTGTCACGTTCTTTACGTTCAAATCCGGGGAATGATAATACATGATAATAGCTGCCGTTCGCTTCCTGCATATCAAGTATGGAATTTGCAAGAGCAGTTATCAGCTTGTCATACTTGTTACTGCCGAATACGCTCGCATAGGTAGATAACGTTACTATTGCTATCGCATTTCCGCCAAGCTTTATCTCATCTGCCTTACGCTCAACAAGATAAGCGTGGTCATCATCGGAATACTCTATACTCTGCATAAGAAAATTTATGGTACTTTCGATCTTTGAAATCAGCTTTTCGTCCTTTGTAGTGTCATATTGCATGATAAGACTCCAGATAGTACCGGAATGACGCAGTATGTTATATGTAACGAAATGAAAATCGTTCACGGGATTTACACCGTAGTCAAATTGTCCGTTATCTTTGACAGCGTTTGCAAGATAAACAGATGAGGTTTCTATTACTTGCTTTATATCGTCCTTTGTAAGCTCACCGATAATTCTCCTGCCGTAATTTTCTTCATCGGGATAGAGCTTGTACATTTTTTTATTCTCATCACAGATATATCCGACTGTTGTAAATTCGACCAGCATATCGGGGATCGAAGTAAGCACGGTGCCGCATTCCGCCAGATACTGTTTTATCTTTTCGTCATTGAGTACTCCGAGCTTATAGTCTATAAGCCCGCAACAGTTAAGCTGTGCCTCAAGCAAAGCAGTTTCAAAACCGACATCAAAGCTTACACCCTTCTTGAAGAAAAATTCTCTTGCACCGCGTATTTTTTCGGTAAACTCAGTGCGGCTTATTATATCACTGCTGTTTATGTAATCAACCTTTAACCATAACGGATCAAAATTGTTTTCCGCCACAAAGCTCTCCGTTTTCTTCATAGCGGTATCAAACGCCGAAGCGAACCCGTCACCGCAAGCACAGAATACCCTTGCCGAAAAACTGCCATCAGTGACCGATACAAAAACTACATCATTGCGGAAAAGCGAACCGCGCTTATAATTACCCAGCGAACTGTCAAGATAAGGATCTCTGAGAATAAAGCTTTTCAACATTTTCTTCTTAGCTCTGAATAACTTGATTTTTGAACTTGTAGGGGCAGATGCACTCATCGGCTTTTCCTCCCTGATAAACAATTATATAAAAATAAGTATACCATATCACACAAAAAATGTCAATAACTTCGTTGACGTTACCGGGTTTTTCGAGTATAATAATAGCATAACAGCAAAGGAAGTAACAAATATGGATAGATACAAAAAATACGCATCGGACAGAAAAGATGACATCTGTGACCTTCTGGCGAAGCTCGTTGCAATTCCCAGCGTTAAGGAAGAAGCAAAGCCCGGTTATCCTTTCGGAGAAGCTCCCGCAAAAGCACTCGAAACAATGCTTGCCGCGGCAAAAGCGCTCGGCTTTGCGGTAAATAACGTCGATAATTATTACGGCACGGCAGACTATCTGCCGGACGGCGTGAGCACTCCCGGGCTTGCAATTCTTTGTCACCTGGATGTTGTACCCGAGGGCAAGGGCTGGACATATGAGCCTTTCGCCTGCACCGAAAAGGATGGCATTCTCTACGGCAGAGGCGTAACGGACGATAAAGGTCCCGCCGTATCGGCACTCTATGCGCTGTACAGCGTAAAACAGCTTGGAGCAAAGCTCTCAAAGGGCGTAAGACTGATATTCGGAACGAATGAAGAAAACGGCTCGGCAGATATAGAGCATTATCTGAAAAAAGATAAAATGCCGCCGATGGTTTTCACTCCTGACGCGTCATATCCGCTCATCAACTGTGAAAAAGGTATGGCGCGGATAAAATACAGCGCCGATTTTGATAATAGCGATATTATCTCGATCTGCGGCGGACAGGTAATAAACGCTGTCCCTGCCGAATGCTGTGCCGTTGTGTGCGGCAAACACAAAGATGAAATTTGTTCATATACAGCCGGCAGCAAGAACGGCTGTGCTTATAATATTGAGCCTTGCGGCGATAACATAAAAATTATCTGCAAAGGAAAATCCGCACACGCATCAACTCCCGAGAAAGGCAGAAACGCTATAACAGCCATGCTTGAAATGCTGGTATCGCTTGATTTGAACAACAATACCAAAAGACTGCTGTCGGATATTCTCAGGCTCTACCCTTACGGTGAAACCGACGGCAGCTCACTCGGCATTTCGTGCAGCGACAAGTCAGGTGCGCTGACTTGCGTTTTAAGTCTTATCAACACCGAAAACGGTAAGCTGACTTTCAGCACCGATACAAGATTTCCGATAAGCATGACTGCCGTACAATTGAAAGAAAAAGTCACGTCGGCGCTTTCAGATACAGATATGAGCATCGCAGACTTTACGGGAACAGACGCGCATTATGCTTCCCCGGACAGCTTCCTTGTAAAGACGCTTCTCAGCGTATACGAGGAACAGACAGGCAAAAAAGGCGAATGTATAGCTATCGGCGGCGGAACATACGTCCACGGGATCGAGGGTGGTGTTGCGTTCGGTGTTGAACACCTCGACACCGATTACAACATACACGGCGCTGATGAATTTGTACCTGTGAGCGAACTTATAGACAATACGGCTATGTTTGCAAACGCCATAGAAAAACTCTGCAAGTAATTTTACGCCCGTCCTCTTCATAGAATGTACAAACTATGAAAGGGCGGGCGTATTATGTGCGGACTGATATTCAAAAAGAAAAACAAAGATCATAATTTCAGCGAAGCGGAGGAAATGCGCTCGCGTCTTGATTATCTGCAAAGCCGTCTTGAAAAGACAAGACAGCTTTTCGATATAGAAACAGAGCCTGAAAAGATCGAGGCTGTTGTGTATGAAGAAAAAGCTATTCTTATAAGGATAGACCACCTTATAAGAAACGCGAAACAACGCAACATTACAATAAATTATTCCGACAGGACGGACAGAAGCTGACCGCTCCACTCCGCTGTTAGCTTTTCAAGGCTGTACGATGCATTCGCGGGGCTTGTGGACGGCAGTCTGACAGCTTCTATCCCGACTCTCTTGCAACAATAGCGCTTGTACATATTAGATGAAGTTGCACCGTTAGTAAATATATGTGTGATTGAAGTTTTAGCTACAAGTCCCGCTATATCGTTAGGGACTACGGCGCGTATTGAAGCATCTGACGAGCCTGTTATTTCACATGATCCTATAACGTCCCACACAGCTATGTTATGACTTAACAGCATCGCCTTCTTCTCTTCTGTGGTGACAGGACATTCACAGCCGAGAACAGCGGACAGCACTTTCCAGAAACGGTTTTGCGGATGACCGTAGAAGAACTGCGCTTCCCGTGATTTCACAGACGGGAAAGAGCCTAATATCAGAATTTTGCTGTTTTTATCATATACGGGCGGAATATTATGGTACTGTGTCATTCCTCATCGCTCCTTATAATGAATTTGATAACATAAGCATAGCACAAAAGCGCAATTTCTGCAATAAAAGAACACAGAAAATACGCAGTAATATCAAAATGGACAGAGATAACTAAGGCATCATTAAACGCATAAAAGCAAACTTTTCTGCCGATAATCAAAATTGAAACGGTAAAAGAGCCACAATGCAAAAGCAAAAGAAAAAGAATAAAAACTGCCGAAAACACTGCTTATTTGCATCACGCAAAAGCAAAGTGAAATCACAGACGAGAAATAGAGAGAAACAGCGATAATTAAAGCGATTTAAAGAGATATAGATATATATTTAGATTTTAGCTCAAAAATTGTTTGACAAACGGACGGTGTTTGACTATAATATAGAAGTTGTGAAAATAATCAAACGAGGTAAAACCTCAAGAGTAATTGAAAGGAAAGAATCAGAATGTCAACATTTATGCCTAAAGCTGAAACAGTTGAACGTAAGTGGTATATTCTCGACGCAGCAGGAAAGCCTCTCGGTCGTGTTGCTGCAAAGGCCGCTCACATTCTCCGCGGTAAGCACAAGCCCACATACGCACCTCACTGTGACTGTGGCGATCATGTAATCGTAATTAACTGCGCAAAGGCAGTTTTAACAGGCAAGAAGCTTGAGAACAAGTACTACAGATGGCACACCGGCTACATCGGCGGTCTTAAGGAAGTACAGTACAGCAAGCTCATGAGCGAAAAGCCCGAAAAGGCTATGCAGCTCGCTATCGAGGGTATGCTCCCCAACAACACACTCGGTAGAAAAGCCGCTACAAGAATGCGTCTTTATGCAGGCGCTGAGCACAAGAACGGCGCTCAGAAGCCCGAAGAATTCAAATATTAAGGAGGGATAAAAATGTACGAATCAAAGCCTTATTACTACGGAACAGGTAGAAGAAAGCACTCAGTTGCCAGAGTACGTGTTTATCCCGGCAGCGGTGTTATAACAATCAACGGTCGCGGCATCGATGACTATTTCGGTCTTGAAACATTAAAGCTCATCGTTCGTCAGCCTCTCGCTCTGACAGGCACAACTGAAAAGTTCGATATCGTTTGCACAGTTGCAGGCGGCGGTGTTACAGGTCAGGCAGGCGCTATCCGCCACGGTCTTTCAAGAGCTTTACTTCAGTACAGTGACGAGCTACGTCCCGTACTCAAGAAGGCAGGCTTCTTAACTCGTGACCCCAGAATGAAGGAAAGAAAGAAGTACGGCTTAAAGGCTGCACGTCGCGCTCCCCAGTTCTCAAAGAGATAATTTTATCCCAACTGGGAGTATTCAAAATCACGTATTTGCGTTGTTTTATTTGGTTTGGGTTTATCTGAAACACGGTGAAATTCGGACTGTAACTAACACGTAACTAACGGGTAACTAACAAAGATTTAAGGCATTCATCGGTTGATGGATGCCTTGCTTTTTTATAATTTTAGTTGACATTTTAGATGCTGAATGGTATAATAATTGTATAAATATGCCGTTATTTACAGGAGAAGGTGCGCGATTTTTATGGAAACCGAAAAAGCAATTAATAACATTTATGCCGAAAGGGAAAAATTCATTATTATTGGACTAACTGGTCGAACAGGTTCAGGCTGTACGACCGTTGGTGATATATTGAAGACAGAAAAATTTGATGATTTATGGTTACGTGAACCTAAAACAACAAATTTCGACTCCGCTGAAGAGCGAAAGTATCAAATAATATACAGTTATGCAAAAAATCATTGGGATTCCTTTATCAGAATCAGCATGACTGATATGATTTTTTCTTTTGTGTTTCAATATTCATTTTCAGAATTTATAAATATATTATCTAATATTATAGACGAGTCTTTAGCTAATAAAATAAAAGATCAACTTACGAAAACGTATAATGCAATGGAAGCCGAATTTGAATATATACATAACGAATTAGCCACAGTCTTTAAATTTGATAATTCTCTGGATCGTGATAATAAAGAGAGTTTATCAAAAGCGTATGATGTACTTATCAGATTACCAAGTATTCAAACAAAGTTTAGAGAGATTATGGGAAAGATTTCCTACTATGATGAAGAAAACGAATCTTCTGTAAGTACATTTACCTATTGTTTACAAGAGTTGGGAAATAGAATACGTCATCATGGAAATATAAGTCAAGATGGTGCTTTTTCGGGTGCGCATATGTTTGCGATTGCTAGAAGAGCAAACGACTTTATTAAATCTATACACTATGCTAATAAGGATACTGGGCGACCGAGTTTTATTTGTTTAGATGCTATCCGTAATCCGTATGAAGCAACATATTTTCAGGATAGATATTCGTCTTTCTATTTAGTGGCCGTAAGTACTGATGATGAAGAAAGAAAACGAAGATTAGGAAATAAGCTGAGCTACGAACAAATTAAAGCTTTAGATGACAAAGAGTATCCTCGAAAACTTAAAGGCGAGAAGAAGTTCACCAATCAAGATATTGGTGCGTGTATGCAACTTGCGGATATATATTTATATAATCCACGTGAAGTGACTGAAGAAAAATACTTTATTACAGAATCAATTATAAAGTATACTACTCTTATGAAACATCCAGGCTTAATAACTCCGACAAGTGTCGAAAGATGCATGCAAATAGCATACAATGCAAAATTAAATTCAGGTTGTTTATCAAGGCAAGTAGGTGCTGTAATTACTGATTCAAATTATAGCATAAAGGCAGTTGGATGGAACAGCGTTGCTGAAGGACAAGTTCCGTGTAACCTAAGAAATGCTGAAAATTTTTTAATTAACAAAGATGAAAGTTCTTTCAGTACTTATGAAATTGAAGATAAAGAATTTGGAAACCATATGAGCCAAAAGTATGGTTCAAAGGTTAAATGCAATGCATTGGCTGGAAGGCTATGTTCCTATTGCTTTAAAGATGAATATGAAGAGATAACACATCAAAAGAATCAAGTACATACCCGTTCGCTTCACGCAGAAGAAAATGCATTTTTACAAATTGTAAAATACGGCGGCGAGGGTATTAAAGGAGGTAAGCTTTTTACATCTGCCAGTTCATGTGTATTGTGTTCCAAAAAAGCTTTCCAATTAGGTATTAAAGATATTTACTATATAGATCCATATCCGGATATTGCAACAACACATATTCTTTCATTTGGAAAAGATAAAACACTGTGTCCAAAATGCCATTTGTTTTATGGTGCAATTGGAAGAGCTTACACATGCTTATATACACAAAGAATTGCGATTAAAGACGAATTATCTTGCCTTTATAATGATTGAAATGAATAACCGCTGAGAGATCACTTCCCTCAGCGGTTTATTTATGCCTATATCCTATTGATAGCCTCCAACAGCTCCTGCACATTAACGTGCGTGTACACCTTCTCGGTCAGCGACATTGCACCCGAATGACCGACGATCTTCTTTATCAGCGTAGGCGATACCTCTTTCTCGGTCATCATCGAGATGCAGGTGTGATGGGTATCGTGTGGCTTGTGAGTGCTGCCGATCAGTTTCATAACAGGTGTCCAGTAGGAATCATAGTAGTTGCGGTAAATGAACTGCTTGCCGTCGGGAGTATGGAGCAGATACTCGTACCGATAGTTCTGTTTGTCGGATAGCACTTTGTCAACCTTATTTGTCGTTATTTACATAAAAATAAACCGCAGGTACGCCTGCGGTTTATCTGTATCTTATTCTATCTTACTGCACTTCCACAATAGTAATATTCTCCCCTGCGACCTCGACCTCAGATAGCAATGCGCTTTTTATCTGTGCCGCCTGAGCGGTATCGAGTCCCTGTGACTTCACAATGATATTCGCACTGTTATCGCTTAGGTAGCAAAGCACATCTTCAAAGCCCTGTGCCTTAAGCGTTGTTTCGATCTTGTTTTCAGCCTCCATAAGGTCGGTCAGCTGCTGTGCGTCCTGTGCGACTACCGCAAGCTCGTCTTTGGTCATATCTCCGCCGCCGTAAATACTCTTGAGCGTTTCCTTAGCCTCTTCTCTGCTTGCCTGCTTGTCAATGCGCGCCTTTGCAAAATATTCCTCACTGCTGTCGGCTACCTTTTCAGTATTGGCAGAAGCGGAAACAATATCGCTGTCCTTTTTGTCGGACACTTTGCCCGTATTGTCGTTTTCATTTGATACAAGCCTTGTATCGCCGTAGTTATCCCCCGATGCGCTCTTACTGCTCACGTTACTCCCTATGGCAAAATTGGCATACAGTCCGACTGCAAGCACAAGCGCCAGACCTGCCGCAACAAGATGCTTTTTACCAAGTATAAGATTGATTCTCGGTCTTCTCATAACAAATACCTCACTTATGTTGTAATACATATTCTCGATGCGGAAACGTCAAGTGCCGTTTTTACCGCATTGATTACCCTTTCGGCTATCCGATTGCTTGAAGCTTCGGGACATACCACCGTCACCCCGAGCACTGTGTGCTTATCCTCGTCAAGCCTGACCGTGACATTCGGAACATCATCTATCCCGTCCATAGCCGCAAGCATCAGAGTTATGCGCTGTTCAAGCAGCTGTTCTTCGGTAAGCTGTGTGTCTGACCCGCTGCCGAAGCTTGAAAGAAAGATAAGCGCGATTGCCGCTATCCCGGCAATGAAAGCTATTTTAAGCAGCTTATCGGATCTCAGCAGTTCTTTCATAATCTACCTTTCTTTTGCGTATCTGACCTTTATATCGTTCCCGACTGCCGACTGTACAAGTGATACAGCATCGGCGATGTATCCATCGTCCGTATTATCATCAAATACAAGCTCGACCTCACTAATAGATATGCAGAACGCGCCGTCAATATGCGCTGTAATATACACCTTGCGGTAAACAAATCCGTGCGAGGTGAGTAGCTCCTCGACCTTTTCCCTGACGGCTCTTGCCGCAGTGACGCGTGCCTGCTCGGAAAGCTTATCGCTGAAATCCACCTGAGGGATATCGGCGATCTTAGTTTCTATGTTAAGTGCGGGGATAACATCGGTGACCGAATTTATCAGGCACACCGAAAAAATACACGCTATCGCAAATGTTATCTGCAACTTATATTTTTCACACGGTATCAGCATTCTGAGCAGCCCTGCCGCCGCGGCAAGCACGCATATACCGAGCGCCGCCTGCTTTATCTCGTTCATACCGCACCTCCCGCCATAAATATCATAAGAGATATCGATATTACCGCCATCAGCAGGAACGATACCAGCATCGCCATAATTATAGAGCTAACCCCCTCGGCGCACTTGAGAAGCCCCGTGAGCTGTGATATGCCGAACAGGTCACTGAACGCCGCCGCCACCGAAAACGCAAGCTTATAGCACAGCACCGACAATATTGACGGCAGTATCAACGCCCCGCCGACTATTATCCCGAACACGCCGAAGTTGTTACGGATAAGCCCTATACCGCCGTACATAACCGACAGCGAATCTGACACAGCGCCGCCGATGAACGGAACACCATTCGACACAGTGAACCTTGCGGCTTTGAGCCCGACATTGTCTGACGGTACTGTGATAAAGCTCTGCATCGCAAGCAGTGCCACGAATATCGTCATAATAAGTCCGAGTATCCATATCACTGTTTTCTTTACCGCTTCGGCAAGCGCCGACAGCTTAAGCTCACTGCACACGCTCCCTGCAAGCGATACACCGAGTATACTCATAGACACCGGCATAAGTATCTTTGACGCAAGCTGAGTAAAGCACTGTGCGCCGCCCATTACCACGGTATTGAACATTGCGGCAGATGTGACGTGTCCGCTTGTAGCGAGTATTCCCGCAAACGCGGGGATAAAGCTTGCAAGGAACACACTGCCCGACTCAAGCGTCTTTGATGCCGCCGCCAGTGAGTCGCTCGCAGCTGTAACGGTAAGAGTGCTGCACGCAAGTACCGACACCACCGAGAACACGGTCTTAAGATTGCCGGAATTATCGGCAAATACATTTGCTGCACTGCAAAGAAGCGTAATGCCGAGAAGTGACACAAGCAGCTTAAGCGGACTTTGTATGCTGTCCCATAACATACCTGTTACATTGCTTACCACCTTATCGAGCGACAATGTATTACTGTCTATGCTTTGCGGTGTTATTCCCGCCGCCGACAGCTGTCGATCAAGTTCCTGCGGTATGTCGGCGCTGTAGCCGTCAAGTATCGTGCTGTCCTGCGCGCCCGCACAAAACGGCACAGCAAGCATCACAAGCGCCGTGACAAACACCGTAATTATTTTTATAATTGCTTTCATATTTCCTCACTGCAATAGCTGTTTTATTACTTCCGTAAGGCGGTCAAACACCGGCAGTGCGAGCAATACTATTGCAAACTTTCCCGCAAGCTCTATCTTTGCGGCTATCGACTTTTCACCCGCGTCTGCACAGCTGTCTGATGCCATCTGCGTAATGTAGCAGACCGCAAGCGATTTCACAAGCACGTCCGCGTATGATGAATCGGGGTCTGCTATCTGCAGGTAGCCGGATATAGTTTCTATAACAGGCTTTACCGCCGTTACCGCCGCACCGAGCATAAGCATTCCCGTGATAAGCGTAATATACACGCTGAACTCAGGCTTGTACTGCCTGAGCACCACCGACAGCACCGCGCCGATAATTCCCGCACCGACAAATGCGATAATGTTCATATTCCCGTCCTTTTGAAGTCTAAAGATTGAAGATATTTTTTATCGTATCAAACAGGTTGCTTATCTCTGTCACTATCATCATAAGCACGACAATAAGCCCCGCAATAGTGGTCATCATAGCCTGCTCTTCTCTGCCCGAGCGCTGTAAAAGCTGATTTAACACGGCTACGACGATCCCTATCGCCGCTATCTTGAAAATAAAATCTACATTCATATCACACCGCCGCTTTCTATATCAGCATTATGCCTACCGCCGCTCCCAGCATTATCCCGAGTGTGCGGTAAAGCCTGCCTTTGCGCTTTTTTTCTTCGCTTGCGCTTTCAAGCACGCTCTCAAGTCTTGTCTGTGCAAGAGCTAAAACGGCAGTTTCTCCCTCAGTATTGCTTTTACCGATATTTCTGCCAAGCTCTGATAAAATATTCCTTTCTTCCGCTTTCAGACAGCCGCTTGTGTTCACACAAGCATCCCACTCCTCGCTGATATTTCCGCCACTTTCGCAGACTGCTATCAGTTTGTCCGAAATATAGCAACGTGATGTTTTGCACTGCGCTTTCAGCATTTCGTCAAGCTTATATCCGTTATAAGTGACATAAGCCGTCATATTCCGAAAAAGCGAGATGTACGCCGATATAACCTCGCAACGTTGTGACAGTCTGTCCGAAAAATACGCTCCCACAGCCGCACCGCTGAGTGTTGTAAGCATAAATATGACAATGCTTATCATAACGTGCACTCCGCCATAACTTCGGGCGTAATGATCTGCTTCACGGCGGTTATCCTATGATTCCGGAGTAGTGCAATATGTTGTATTGCTCCACTGTCAACGATCGCTTTTATCCCCTCGTTTGCTAAAGCTGTTTCAATACTGTCCGCATGAGCCGTCATAATAAGCCCGACACCCGAGTTTATGAGCTGTCTTATGCTTTCAGCGTCCACTCCAAGCTCATCGGTCACAATATAGTCAGGCGACATACATCTTATCGCCCTTATTATGCCGTCGGACTTTCTATAACCGCTGAACACGTCCGTCATAAGCCCTACATCAAGGCATGGTTTTCCGTCATACACCGCCGCGATCTCATGTCGTTCGTCAATAAGCGATATCCTGAACCGCCCGCCGATACCCCGACATAGATCGCGCAGTACCGTAGTCTTACCGCTGAGCGGTCTGCCGATTATCATCAGACCCTTGCTACCGACATCATCAAAAAGCGGTAGCAAGTCCCTCGCCGCCCCATAGTGCTGTCTGGCTATGCGGATATTCAGGGAGCTGATATTCTTCACTGTGTGCAGTCTGTCACCGCTATACACGGCACTTCCGCAAATACCCGCCCTATGACCGCCGTACAGCGTTATAAAGCCGTTTGCTATATCCTTTTCATATGTATGCACTGAGTTCTGACAAATTGCGCTGATACACTCACTGATAAGTGCACTGTCAGCAGTGACCTGCATAATATGATTTCGGTCACCTGTACGGATCATAAGCGGCGCGCCGCATTTTATCCGTATCTCCTCGGCAACAAGCTTTATCGACTGCGGCACAGAACACAATGCGGGAAAAACCCTCGCTATCGGTCGAATTGCAACGTCATATTCATTTGTTTTACTTTCTATCATTTTTTCATATCCTTTCGGCTTGTCTTTTTTGTTTAGTAAAGTCTATGCGCGAGTGTATGAAAAAAGAACGCATGATCTCTCATGCGTTCCCGGTAAGTTATTCATTTATCAAAGTTCAAATCTATCGGTAAGCGATTTCAGTAATGCCGCCTGACCGCTCAGCTCCTCACTTGATGCTGCACTTTCTTCCGCGGTTGCGGTATTGCGCTGAATAACACTTGCTATTTGCTCTACGCCTTCGGTTATTTTCTCAAGCTCCTCACTTTCGGCATTTGCGTCTGCTGTGATGCTTCTAACAATACTTACTGCTTCATCTACACTGCCAACAAGCGTTAGCATAGCATCAACAGTATCCGTTGTAAGCTCCGTACCATTAGCAACAGCTCCGACTGTATGCTCGATAAGCTGTGATGTAAGCGCCGCCGCATCTGCGGTTTTGCCCGCAAGGTTTCTTACTTCATCTCGGCAACGACCGCAAAGCCCTTGCCTGCCTCACCGGCTCTTGCCGCCTCGACAGCAGCGTTGAGCGCGAGTATATTTGTCTGGAATGCAATATCCTCGACCGTCTGAATAATCTTTTTGATCTCTCCCGACTTGTCGCCGATCTCCTGCATAGCCGCTGAAAGCTTGTTCATACTGTCATTACAGAGATTTACCTTTTCGCCCATCTCAGTCACTATCACATTTGCGCGATTTGCATTGTCGGCTGTGGTCTTTACGTTTCCGGATACAAGCTCACAGTTCGACGAAAGCGTATCGATAGCTCCCGCCTGCATAGCCGCACCGTCAGAAAGCTCCTGTGCGCCTGCCGCAAGCTGCGCAGAACCCTCTGATACCTGACCTGCCGCTGTTTCAATCTGTGTGAGCGTATCTTTAAGTGCACTCTGTATCTTTATCATTGAAGCTTTTATATCGGCAAAATCCCCATTATACTGCAATGTTATCTCGTTATTAAAGCTGCCATCAGCCATAAGACCTAGCTTTCTGTCAATATCGGAAACGTAGCTTTTCAGCATTCCGTTGGCTTCTTCAATAGCTAAGCAGGCAGAGCCGATCTCATCGTTTTTGCGATATCCGCTCTTATATGACAGCTGACCGTTCTTCATCGAATCAGCCGCCTTATTGATTTCGCTCATTGGTTTAAGCTTACGGTTTATCTGAATGTTAAGTACAATCGTGCTTATCACAGTAAGTATGACAAGTACTGAGATGAATATTATAACCAGCCACATCTCGCTAAAATAGAAAGTATATGTGTCCTGTGCGTAAATTATTGTCCATCCATAGCCGCCGACGTTTTCCTTTGCATAGATTGAAAGCTGACCATTTTCATCTGTGCCTGTATATATCCTTCCGTTCTCATTTCCGGCGATCGCCGCAATACTCGTATCGGAAGCCTTTGTGTAATGTTCGCTTTCATCATTATCTACATAAGGCAGATATGCGTCATTTCTGTGTACGACTATATCTCCTGCGGCATCGATAAGTATCGGGTAATATCCGCCGTTGACATTGGACTTTGCTATATCAATGACAGACGTTACAAAGATATCGGCGGCAACTACCGAAATATCGCCGTTTTCGTGGAATATCGGCTTTGAAACTGTTATTACAAGCTCTTTTGTCTTGACATCGATATACGGATCGGAAACAACCGTCTTTTTAGCTTCAACTGCCTTTGTGTACCAGTCACGGTCGGTAGGGTCGTAATTTTCTGCGGCAGCATCCCAACCGTCAGAGAATACAGATGATTTATCCGACTTTCCGATGTAGAACACATATACCTCGTCTGAAACCGACTGCATATCGACAAGAAAACCATAAGCCTTGTCGAAATTATCGGCATCGTATTTACCGCTGTCAACAGCCTCTGCTAAGTTATCCATCATAAAGCACTGCTTATCGAACCATGCCGTTATGTCAGAGGCACTCTTGGATGTCTGCGCAACGAATATGCTGTGCTTGCTGTTTATCGCATTCGTTATCGATGTAAAATACGTCAGGAGCAGTATCATTACTGCAGTTATACAGAATACAAGCTCTACACAGTGTCTTAAGCTTCTTTGTATGCCGTTGTTTTTTTAGCGGCGGCAGATGATGCTTTATTCATTTACATTTCCTCGTATGCTTTCTCAGTAATGGCTTGGACGATTTATTGCTTATCGGAAACAACCGTTCTTATATGAAGCTCCTCAAGCTGCTTATCGTCAACTACTGACGGGCACTGCGACATAAGCTCGCTTGCGTCCTTTACCTTCGGGAATGCAACTACATCTCTCAGGCTGTCTGCACCGCAAAGGAGCATCGAAAGCCTGTCAAGACCTATACCAAGACCACCGTGCGGAGGTGCGGCATACTTGTATGCGTCAACAAGGAAGCCGAATTTCTCTTCAATTTCCTTATCTGTAAGACCGAGCAGTCTGAACATTCTCTCCTGAAGCTCAGGGTCGGTTATACGGATAGAACCACTGCAAAGCTCGATACCGTTAAGAACTAGGTCGTAAGCCTTCGCTCTTACCTTGCCCTTGTCGGTGTCAAGGTATTCAAGGCACTCTTCCATAGGCATCGTGAATGGGTGGTGCATAGCAAGCCAGCTTTCCGATTCATCGTCCCACTCAAAGAACGGGAACTCGGTTATCCATAAGAAATTGTAGCCGCTGTCGGGTACAATGCCTATCTGCTTGCCGACCTTAAGACGCAGAGCACCGAGTACAGGGAGCGTCACCTTATTCTTATCGGCAACAATCAGCACTACATCTCCCTTTTCACAGCCGAGGTGCGAAAGGATAGCGTCAAGCTCGCCCTCTTTGAGGAATTTTGCAAACGAGCAGTTCGGCGCATCATCATTCCAACGGATATAAGCAAGACCCTTAGCGCCGATACCCTTTGAGAACTCGGTCAGCTTGTCGATCTCTTTTCTTGTGAGAATGCCTGCGGCGTTCTTTGCAACGATAGCTCTTACACTTCCGCCTGCGGCAATTGCCGAGGAGAATACGGAAAACTCGGTATCCTTAACAATATCGGACAGATCCTGTATCTCCATTCCGAAGCGTGTATCTGGCTTATCCGAGCCATAACGTGACATAGCGTCATTATATGTCAGTCTGGGGAGCGGAGTTGTGATATCAACATCAAGAACATCCTTCATCAGCTTCCTGATAAAGCCCTCTGTAAGTTCAAGTATCTCATCAACGTCCATAAATGACATTTCAAGGTCTATCTGTGTGAACTCGGGCTGTCTGTCCGCACGCAGATCCTCATCTCTGAAGCATCTTGCAAGCTGGATATAACGGTCAAAGCCCGAGATCATCAGTAACTGCTTATATATCTGGGGCGACTGGGGAAGCGCATAGAACTTTCCCTCGTGAACTCTTGACGGTACAAGGTAATCTCTTGCACCCTCGGGAGTAGACTTCATCATCATAGGTGTTTCTATTTCAAGAAAGCCGTTATCATAAAAATACTCACGCGCTGTCTTTGCTATCTTGTGACGCATTATAAGGTTATCCTGTAACTTCTTTCTGCGAAGATCAAGATATCGGTACTTAAGGCGGAGCTCCTCATTTGTCTTTGTATCATTTACTATCTCAAACGGTGTTGTCTGTGCCATTGAAAGTATGCGCAGGTCGGTAACCAGTATCTCAACGTTACCTGTCTTTATATCGTTATTTTTGCTCTCTCTTTCACGCAGAAGTCCCTGCACCATAAGCACATATTCGCTCTTTATCTGTTTAGCCTTTTCAAAAACAGCAGGTTCAGTAGTATCGTCAAATACAAGCTGAACTATTCCCGTGCGATCCCGCAGGTCAACAAACATAAGGCTTCCCTTATCTCTTACTCTCTGTACAAATCCGGCAACTGTAACCGTATTGCCTATCCCCTCGACCTCGCCGCAATAATGTGTGCGCTTAAGACCTTTCATTGTGTCTAACATAAAATCTATACCTTTCCTACGGTTCTACCCGTTTATTTCCAATCGACAGGCTGAAAATAACCGCCGATAAATCTTTATAATTATAGCATTTTTCTGTCGGTTTTTCAAGTAGCGAGGCGAAAAAAACAGCACGACAGCGCTTTACCGATAAAAAAGTAACCGCAGAAAATCTGCGGTCATTACATTTTCACACTCTATGCTTTGTTTCAGATAGTCTTTCTTTTTAAGAAACCGATAAGACATCGGAGTTTGCCTTGATTTTATCAGATATTGCTTTCTCGGCTTTATCAGGCTCTTCCGATGCTATCAGAAAGCACAGATCGCCCTTTTTGAATACTACTGTCTGCTCGGCATTCTTTGCCTGCTCAGGATATGTTCCGAATTGCTTTATCAAGCTTTCTTTCCTGCTTTGGAGAGCGTCATATACTCCGTCCGTATCAACTGCACGCACCGCAATTACCTCCGACAGCTCAACGCTTATTGCCTGCTGATATACACAGTAATCGGTAATTCCGTATTGGCTGAAATCCATTATCGTATCAAGCAGTGTGCTGTCCGTTGCCTTTACCATCTCCGGGAAATTTCCCGCATTCAGCGCAGTGAGCACCAGATCCTCGCAGGAAATATCATCGTCTGCCACTTCTGTTACCGTCCATTTTGTAGACGAACGGGAGGAGCTTTCCGCCTGCTGTACAGAGGAAGAAACATCATTGGCACAGCCGCAGAGCGTTGCGGCAAAAATTACGGCAAATAATACCGTGAGCGCCTTTCTCATTTGCTTTTTATCCTCTCAAGATTTGTCAAAAGCGCATCGGGGAGCTTATGCTTATCCTTGTCATACCACGGCAGATCCTCACGCATAATTACATCGGGATGCGACATAACGCGCTTCATAAAATCTTCCGTCATGTATTTTTCATTTATCACCGTATAGCCGTATTTATCGAAAACAGGCTTGTAGCCGTCACGCTTATAGACGAACTCGCCCCACCACGGAAGCCACCACAGCCACATGGCGTTGTCCTTTTTCATCTCATCGGGTTCAGGAATATATCCGCACTCTGACAATGTTATCAGCTTGCCGTGTGCAAGCTCCGTCATATATTCAAATCTCTTCTTCTGGGAAGAATGGTCATATTCCTTTACGGAATAAATATCATCTCCGCAGATATCGAATGTGTTGGGGTCTACCTCCATACACTTGTCCTGACCGTTCCACACCCATATAAGGTTAGACAGCTTATGATAGTTTTCCATACGGTCAAATATCATATACCACAGCTTCTTATAGGCTTCGCGGTGCTTTTCATCGTGATTTCCCCACCAGAACCAGTTGCCGTTAGCTTCATGCAGAGGTCGCCACAGCACAGGTATGTCCAGATCAGCCATACGTTTAAGCTCGGCAGACACCATATCTATCTCACGGATAATAAACTCATATTCCTCCGTGCCCTCTGTCACACCCTTGCACAGATCAAAGCAGGTCTTGTGATCGTAGCCGGTCGTCTTGTAGTAGAACGATGAGCCTTTGGAGTAATCGTTCATATCATTCGGAGCGTACCAGTGCCAGCACATTGTAACAATGCCCCCGCACTGAGTAGCCCACTTTATGGCTCTGTCAACCTGATCATCGGTTTTCTTACAGGAGCTTACTCCCATAAAATCATAACCTCTCACAGCCGGGAGCTTGCCTGTAAGGCGGTAATAGACAAGATCCTCGACCTCGTCGCTTTGCAGATACTGCTGACCTGCAAGGTGCTTTTTGCCATATATGCTCTTAAGATAGTCAAAAAGCTTTACGGTGTTTTCGCTTGCCTGCATTGAAACAAGCTTTGTCGGATCGGGTTTATAATTCAGCTGTTCTTTCAGCTTCTCAAAATCGGTAGTATATGCCATAGTTCCTCACATTATATTTTTTCTTTCTTTACTTGTTCTTCTGTTCCTGTAATGTTCTCACAGTTCTTAGAAGGAGCTTTGTCGGGGCAAATCTTGAGCCTGCCGCAGCCGCCTTGGTGGTAACGCCCGGGATGATCAGCAGATCGCCGCATAAAAGGCGCTCAATAGCATAGTCTGCAACATAAGCCTCATTTTCACTCGGGATACCGAAGCTCTTTACGCCTGCAACACTGTTGAACTCGGTATCTACAGGACCCGGGCAAAGTGCACTTATCACTACTCTGCTGCCCGTGCTCCTGAGCTCTTCATATATAGCCTTTGTCAGCTGTACGACATAGTTCTTTGTCGCATAGTAGGTAGCAAGCAGAGGTCCTGCCATAAAGCCGGCTACAGACGCAGTGTTAAGGATATATCCGCTGTTTCTCTTCGCGAAATCGCGCAGAAAGAGCTTAGTCAGGATATGAACAGCCTTGATATTGACATTGATCATAGAAAGCTCATCATCAAGGTTCGTTTCAAGGAAAGAGCCATACAGACCAAATCCCGCATTATTAAACAGAAAATCAATCTTATAATCCTTTACCCTGTCATAAAGTTCAAAGCATTGTTCTTCTTTAGAAAGGTCGGCGGTTATCGTCTTGACCTTTATTTCGGGACAATTGTATATGATCTCTTCCTTAAGAGCTAAAAGTCTCTCCGTTCTCCTTGCTACAAGTATAAGGCTTACTCCTCTTGTCGCAAGGTTCTTAGCCATTTCTCTGCCAATTCCGGAGCTTGCGCCCGTAATAAGTGCTATCATATTAAATTCCTTTCCCGGTTTATGACCGTTTGAGTTAAATGTATTCGTTGTAAGCCTGCAACCTATGCATAAGCGCAAGCCTTAGATAACGTCACAAAAATCACTGTTGTTTATTCATCTGGCGCTCGTAATACTGTTCCTTTGTCATAAGCACCTCTCGCGGCTTACTGCCCTGCGACGGTCCTACAATACCCATCTCTTCCATAACATCGACAAGCCTTGCAGCTCTGCCGAACCCGAGCTTAAGCTTTCTCTGAAGTGTGCTTACACTCGCCTGACCGTTCTCAACAACAATGCGGATAGCATCTTCCAGCTTATCATCGCTGACATCGATATCACCGCTTTCAAAGCCGGAGCTCTCCGACGACTTATCGTTGCCCTTGACAAGCTCAGCCTGACGCTCGACCTCTTTGATTACGTCATCGTCATAATCAAGCTCAAATTTATTCTTGAGAAAGTCAACTACGCGCTCGACCTCCTTGTCGGATATCCAGCAGCCCTGCACTCGTGTAGGCTTAGGCATAGAAACAGACTTGAACAACATATCACCCTTACCGAGAAGCTTTTCCGCACCCTGCTCGTCCATAATTACACGGCTGTCAGTACCCGAGCTGACTTTAAGTGCGATACGGCTGGGTATATTCGCCTTGATAAGACCGGTAACGACATCTACTGTCGGACGCTGTGTGGCGATAACAAGATGCATACCGGCGGCACGCGCCATTTGTGCAAGTCGGCATATGCTGTCCTCGACCTCATTCTTAGATGCCATAATAAGATCGGCAAGCTCATCAATAAAGATAACTATCTGTTCCATCTTCTTCATCTCAGGGTCTTTATCCGCAAGCGAATTAAAACCGTGAATGTTACGCACGTTATATTCCGAGAACATACTGTATCTTTTCAGCATCTCGCCTACCGCCCAATTAAGAGCTCCGGCGGCTTTTTTCGGATCTGTCACAACAGGAATAAGAAGGTGCGGTATGCCGTTATATGCCATAAATTCGACCGCTTTCGGGTCTATCATTATAAAGCGCACTTCTTCAGGCTTGCTTCTGAACAGTATCGACATTATTATTGAGTTTACACATACCGATTTACCTGAACCTGTAGTACCCGCAATAAGCAGATGCGGCATTTCGGCAATATCGGCGATCACTATCTCACCCGAGATATCCTTACCGAGCACCGCCGCAAGCTTGCTCTTTTTCTCAGCAATCTCAGGGCTTTCGATAAGCTGTCTGAACGGCACGGTATCTCTTATCTTATTCGGCACCTCTATGCCGACTGCAGGCTTATTCGGTATCGGAGCTTCAATACGAATGCCCGATGACGCAAGATTAAGCGCTATATCATCGGCAAGTCCCGTGATCTTGGAAATCTTAACGCCTGCCGCAGGCTGTAATTCATATCTGGTTACAGAAGGTCCTCGGCAAGTACCGATACACTTAGTCTGAACCCCGAAGCTCCTCAGTGCCTCTACAATGGTCGTAGCATTGGTTTCAAGCTCCCTGTCAATATCCTCCTGTGCCTTGCCGGGCATTATCTCATCTAGCAAAGCAGTCGGCGGGAGCGGGTGATCGTCAGGGTCTATCGTAACTGTATACAGCTTGTTCTCTGCGTCCTCGCCCGACTGCTTAACGCCGTCATTCCCGGCAGCTTTTTCTTCGGCGGGCGGCTCTTCGGACTGTAAAGCAGGCGCGCTTACGTCGCTTACAAACTGCTCCTCGCGCTGTCTTATTGCTTCCTGTTCGCCGTTCGTTTCTTCTATGAACGAATTGAGAGCTGCTTCAACGGGGTTAACCTCCTCCGGAGGATAATCAGGCAAAGGCGGATATTCGTCAGCGACTGCGGCAGTATCTTTTGTTTCCTCTGTAAATGCGCTTTTCTGCTTTTCAAAAGCCGCATTTGCGACAGCATTATCCATGCCGGTCACCGAGGTATCAGGCAGGTCGGGAAGTTTTTCGCACGAAATATGTATGTCGCTCTCAGGTGCTATATCGGGTAGAACTTCGTTGCTGTGCTGCACTGCCTCTTCAGGCTTAGGAGATACAATACCGTTATAATTGTTAAGCTCGTTGATGAAATTATCGCTGTCTTTTTTCTGCTCTTCGATATTTTCTTTCTGTCTGTCCTTAAGCGTTGTTTTTTCACTTCCGACAGCATTCATCTCAAGCTGAGCAAGACGTTCCTTGTTTTCACTTTCTGCCTGAAGCCTTAGCTGCTCCTGCTCACGCCTGAGCGCTTCTATCTCCTCTTTATGCTGTGCGTGCTTTTCCTTAGCGGTAACAGCCGCCTTTTTTACGGGCTTTCCGACAGCACCGAGAAAATCCATAAGAGATTTTCTGCTTATGAGCATAACAAATACAAAAGCTATAAGTATTATTATCACTATTGCGCCGACATTTCCGAACAAGAGCAGCGCCCACGCAGGAAGTCCGCCTATTATACCGCCGCCGATAAGATTTACACCGTCAGTGTAAAGACTGCCTATCGCACCAAAAAAGTTTGTTGTACCCTTTCCGACCGAACCTACAAATATTATCTGAATAGCTGTGCTGAGTATTATTATTCCGCCGGATAGCTGCAATACTTTTGTGAAAATACTCGTTCTGCTCTTGTCGGTCGCTATCAATACCGCAACATATATCACTATAGGACCTGTAAAGAAAACCGTAAAACCGAACACTCCGCAAAGGAACGAATAGATCATGTCAAGCATATTGAGGCTGTCACCCTCACTTCTGCTCACACCGCTAATCAGTCCGATAATCGTAAACAGAAGTAACAAAACGCCGATGGCAAAAAGGATTATCGAGCTTCTGCGCCTTTTTGAGCGCTGCTCTTTTTCCATTTCTTCCTTGCGCCGCTCCAGATATTCCTGTTGCTTCTTTTCGGCATTGCTTTGCCTTTTGGTTGTCTTTACCGTATCCTTAGCCGTATCTGCATTTATATTTCTTTTTGCAGCCATTTACTACATCCTTTCTCCCATTGATTTTGTCGGATAAAATGAAATTTCTGTTTATCAGATAACGATCATAATACGCGTACCGGTAACAAGCTCATATATTCCTACCGCTATGCACGCCGCACCGAGTATTGCTGTATAGAAGCCGAAGATCTTGAATCTGTCCTTCTTTAAGAGCCACTTTACAAGTGCAATAGCAAGCAATCCGACAACTGCCGAAACTGCAAAGCCTATGCCCAGTTGAACCCAATCAAGCTGAATATCACTCTTAAGCGCACTGCCAATTTCAAGCACACTGCCGCCGAGTATCGCAGGTATGCCGAGTATAAATGAGAATGTGACTGCGGTTTCCTTTGTAAGTCCGCAGAAAAGACCTGCCGCTGTTGTAGAACCGGAGCGCGAAACACCGGGGAACAGCGCTACACACTGCATAGCGCCGACTGCAACAGCATCGGCTACCTTCATCTTATCCCCCGTCTTGTTGCCTTTGACACACTTATCGGACATGAACAGAAGCAGTGCCGTGAAAAGGAATGCCGCACCTTCAAAAATGATATCGTTATCCCCCTCAAAACCTGTAAAAAAGTCTTTGAAGAAGTACACCGGCACAAGCATAGCCGTAGAGATTATGACCATAAACATCATACGTCTGTTTGCGTTCATATTCTTCCATGAGAATTTTCCTGTGAATATATCCTTTATTGTAAGGAAAAACTCCTTTATCATTCCCCATATAGTCGGAAAGAATGCTATAAATACCGCAAGCAGAGTGCCAAGGTGCAGAATTACCGAGGTTATAAGACTGTTTTCACCGACATTCATAAAATGTTGTGCCACAGATAAGTGACCCGAGCTTGATACCGGCAGAAACTCGGTAAGTCCCTGGATAATGCCTTGAATAATTATACTTATGTACTCCATTTTTTCTTTTGTTCCTTTCCAATCTGTAGTGCCTTCCGGCATATTATTATATTATATGTACGGGCATAAGCCCGGAATGACTAGATCGATATTTCCGTGAACCTGAGATATGAACCGGGCTCAGTCGATAGCTCGGTATGATTTGCATCAGCATTTATACTGTATGAAAACACACAGCCGTCTATGGCATAATAAGCATTGTTATCATACTGCATAGCGCCGCCGAACACTTCGTATTCATCAATAACGGTCTGAAACATTTGCAGTACCCCGCATAGACTTAGCTTCCGCACCGCCCGGGTGATATTCCCTGAAAGTGCTGACCTTAGCTGTAACTTTCCCCTTTTCCCGTGTGCTTCGTACTGATTTTTTAGATGATGAAGGGGTTTTCTTTTTATCTGCAATCGGATCTGAAGCTGTATCTTTCTTACTTTTAGCAGAGCCGTTATTTTCGATAAGCGAATACAGGCACTGCACCGCGTCACTGAGTCCTCCGAGGCTGTCAATAAGCCCTTCGTTGACGGCCGTTTCACCGTCAAGCACCGAACCCACGTCCATAACAAGTTCATCTTTCTTCATCATAAGCTCTCTGAAACGTTCGGGCTTTATATCGCTGTTCTTACTGACAAAGTTGATTATCCTCTCCTGCATACGCTCAAAATACGATAACGTCTGAGGTATGCCGAGTAAAAGCCCGTTCATTCTGACTGGGTGTATAGTCATTGTTGCAGACGGCACAATAAAGCTTTTTCTTGCACTTACCGCAAGCGGTACACCTATCGAGTGACCGCCGCCGACTACTATCGAAACCGTGGGCTTCGACATTCCTGCGATAAGTTCCGATATGGCAAGCCCCGCCTCGACATCTCCTCCGACGGTATTGAGTATTATAAGCAGTCCCTCTATGCTCATATCCTGCTCAATAGCCACAAGAGCCGGCATAATATGCTCATATTTTGTTGTTTTGTTCTGCGGCGGTAGGATATAGTGTCCCTCGATCTGACCTATGACATTAAGGCAGTGTATGTTATGCTCCGCATTGGCAGAAGCAAATACGCCGTTATCGGACGGCTGATCCGCAGTTACCTGCTCTTCATTTTCTTCGTCGGGTCGTTCATCATTTATGCTGTTATCTTTATTCATAAACCTGCTCCTTTGCTGAAATTTTCTCTTGATATTTTCTGCAAAAGAGCTGAAAATATACAGCAAAGTACGCTGTTATCGCATAATGATACAGTATAAGTATATCACAAACAACGTGTCATTGCAAGCCGAAAATGCACATAAAAAGACCTGCGGGAGTATCCCACAGGTCTGTTTTATCAATTCTAAGCTTTTATCAGCCGTTTTTCTTCTTGGCTTCGATTTCAGCAAGTGCAGCCTTTCTTGAAAGTCTGATCTTACCCTGATTGTCAATGTCGAGAACCTTAACGATTATCTCATCGCCGATAGAAACAACATCTTCAACCTTTTCAACTCTTCTGTTTTCAAGCTCTGAGATGTGAACCATACCGTCCTTGCCGGGAGCAATCTCAACAAATGCGCCGAAGTTCATTATGCGAACTACCTTGCCCTTGTAAATAGCGCCGACCTCCGGAGGAGATGTTATAGCCTTTATCATCGCTATGCAGTTCTGAGCCTTTTCAAGATCCTGACCGCAGATGAATACGTTACCCTCTTCATCAATATCGATCTTGACCTCGTAATCAGCGCAGAGCTTCTGGATAACCTTGCCGCCTGTACCGATAACTTCTCTGATCTTGTCAACGGGTACTTTGTAGTTGAGCATCTTGGGAGCGTATTTGTTGACGGTGGGACGAGGTTCGGGGATAGCCTTGAGCATGATTTCGTCAAGTATATAATCTCTTGCCTTGTGTGTCTTTGCAAATGCATCCTTGATGATCTCGGGTGTAAGTCCGTCGATCTTAAGATCCATCTGGATAGCTGTGATACCCTTGTGTGTACCGCCAACCTTGAAGTCCATATCGCCGAAGAAATCTTCAAGACCCTGGATATCAACCATTGTCATCCAACGGTCACCTTCTGTGATAAGGCCGCATGAAATACCCGCAACTGGTGACTTTATCGGAACGCCTGCATCCATAAGCGAAAGTGTAGAACCGCATATAGAAGCCTGTGATGTAGAACCGTTAGAGGAAAGCACCTCGGATACAAGTCTTATTGCATAGGGGAACTCTTCAACGGGAGGGATAACAGGTTCAAGCGCTCTCTGCGCAAGTGCACCGTGACCTATCTCACGTCTGCCGGGTCCTCTGCTTGCTTTTGTTTCACCAACAGAGTATGCAGGGAAGTTGTAGTGGTGCATATAACGCTTTGTTTCTTCTTCATCTATGCCGTCAAGCTTCTGGCTGTCGCTTACAGGACCTAAGGTCGTGATAGTCATAACCTGTGTCTGACCGCGGGTAAACAGACCTGAACCATGTACTCTGGGGAGAAGTCCTACTTCTGCGGCGAGAGGACGCATCTCGTCCATACCTCTGCCGTCAACACGCTTCTGCTCGTCTAACAGCCAACGTCTTACGATGAACTTCTGAAGCTTGTAGATGCACTCGTCTATCATAGCAGCCTTGTCGGGGTACTGCTCGTCAAACTCTGCGTGGATAGCGTCCTTTATAGGCTGTAAACGCTCCTCACGGACATTCTTGTCGTCAGTATCAAGAGCGAATTTAACCTGCTCTGTGTACTTGCTCTGAATGGCCTCGAACAGATCGTGATCTACCTCCATTGAGGGGAAGCTGAACTTAGGCTTGCCAATCTCAGCCTGAATCTGCTTGATGAAGGGGATAAGTGACTTGTTGATCTCTTCGTGACCTGCCATAATAGCCTTGAGCATTGTGTCATCGTCAACTTCGTTTGCGCCGGCTTCGATCATTACTACCTTCTTCTCGCTTGACGCAACAGTCAGCTGAAGATCCGACTTTGCTCTCTGCTCTGCATCAGGCATAAGAACAATCTCACCATCAACAAGACCTACAGAGATACCGCCGATAGGACCGTTCCACGGAATATCGGAGATAGAAACCGCGATAGAAGCACCGATCATAGCGATGATCTCGGGCTGTGTTTCGGGATCTACTGCGAGAACCGTCATAACGATAGCAACGTCATTTCTCATATCCTTAGGGAACAGAGGACGCATGGGACGGTCAACAACTCGTGAATTGAGGATAGCCTTTTCGCTGGGTCTGCCCTCTCTCTTTAAGTAGCCGCCGGGGATCTTTCCAACTGCATAGAGCTTTTCTTCATAATCTACTGCGAGAGGGAAAAAGTCAACACCCTCTCTGGGCTTTGCACTTGCTGTAACGTTTACCATTACGACTGTTTCGCCATAGTGAACCCAGCAAGAACCGTTTGCAAGTCCGCATACCTTACCGGTCTCGACCATAAGCTCACGGCCTGCAAATGTCGTTTTGAATGTTTTGTAATTCTCGAACATATTGTTCCTCCTGTTTTATTTTAAGAGAAACAGCGTTAGCAATAAATTCAGCGGAATAGCACTATTCCGTTCAATTTATTGCTGACTGCACTGCTTCTCTTTACGTCAGAAAATGATGTCTGAAATAAGGGTTAAAGGGCAGAACAAAAATGCCCTGCCCTTTTTTGAACTCTTACTTACGAAGACCGAGCTTTGCTACTATTGCACGGTAGCGTTCGATATCCTTCTTAGCGAGGTAGTTTAACAGATTACGTCTGTGACCAACCATCTTAAGAAGACCACGGCGTGAGTGGTGATCCTTCTTATGAGTCTTTAAGTGTTCGGTTAAGTCGTTTATTCTCTTTGTGAGAATAGCGATCTGTACTTCGGGAGAACCTGTGTCGTTCTCATGTGTGCGGTTAGCTTCGATAACCGCTGTCTTTTCTTCCTTTAAAAGCATGGTTACACCTCTTAAAAATATTTTCTTTGTCATAGCGGCGGGAAACGGTGTTTCTCATAAAGAGCATTCTCCACAAAGCCAAGACAAGAATTGATCGTGTGCAGTGCACAACAAAGATATTATAGCATACAAAATCGCTTTTGTAAATACCATTTTTAAAAATTTTATTATTTATTGCGTTGCGGCTTTTTTCTGCTGCAAACGTAAAACAGATACAGCCCGGCACAGAAAACGGTGTCGGGACTGCATTGCATTTATAGCTTTTAATCTGCCGTCGTTCAGCCTGCGTTCTTCTTGAGTGCTTTCTTTTCTGCACTTCTTCTCATCTTTGCGACATTCGCATCTCTGATTATTTCAGGCTTCTTGCCCTCGGTAACGCATTCGCCTGTGAGTACGACCTTTGTTATACTCTCATCGCTCGGAGCGTCAAACATAGTATCCGAAAGCGCTTCTTCCACCACTGTTCTCAGTCCTCTTGCGCCTGTCTTTCTCTCTGCTGCTTTCTTAGCTATAGCACGCATAGCATCGTCGGTTATCTCAAGCTCGATATCGTCCAGAGAGAACATATACTTATACTGCTTCAAAATAGCGTTCTTAGGCTCTGACAGTATCTTCACAAGTGCATCCTCATCAAGGTCATCAAGCACCGCAATAACAGGAAGTCTGCCGACAAGCTCGGGGATAATGCCGAACTTTACAAGATCCTCGGGTTCAACCTGATGGAGCGCCTCGTTGATCTTATTTTCCTGCTTGCTCTTGACATCCGCACCGAAGCCGAGCGCAGATGAGCTTGTTCTCTGCATTATCAGCTTATCGATACCTTCAAAAGCACCGCCGCAGATAAACAGGATATTCTTCGTGTTTATCTGGATAAACTCCTGATTGGGGTGCTTTCTGCCACCCTGCGGAGGCACATTCGACACAGTGCCCTCAATTATCTTGAGCAGTGCCTGCTGTACGCCCTCACCGCTTACATCACGGGTGATCGATGTGTTCTCGGACTTTCTGGTTATCTTGTCTATCTCATCGATATATATAATACCGTGTTCAGCTGCTTCGATATCATAGTCGGCAGCCTGAATAAGCCTTAACAGAACATTCTCAACGTCCTCTCCGACATATCCTGCCTGAGTGAGCGTTGTTGCGTCTGCAATAGCAAATGGTACTTTGAGCACATTAGCGAGCGTCTGCGCTATCATCGTCTTTCCTACTCCGGTAGGACCGAGCAGAAGCACATTGCTCTTCTGAAGCTCTATCTCATCTGCTTTTTCATCATCACCGCAAAAATTCTTTTTATAATGATTGTATACGGAAACGCAGATCGTCTTCTTGGCTTCGTCCTGACCGACAATATATTTATCAAGTATCGCCTTGAGATCAACCGGCTTGATAAGCTCATGCTCTTCCTCATGCTTGACTTTAGACTTTTTTGATCCTGCCTTGCCCTCCTGCTCCATAAGCATCTGATATGATGCCACTATGCAGTCGTTGCATATACAGCCGCTTGCGCCGTATATGATTCGCTCGACCTGATCTTCGGTTCTTTCACAGAAACTGCATCTAAGCATTGGTTAATTTCCTTTCAACTGATTATCTCTTTGCAATTACCTTGTCAACAAGACCGTAAGCACAAGCCTCTTCTGCTGAAAGGAAGTTATCTCGTTCGCAGTCCTTGTGGAGCTGTTCATAGCTCTTGCCACAGTTGTCTGCCATTATCTTTTCAAGCGTTTCTCTTGTCTTTTCAAGATACTTTGCGTGGATTGTGATATCGGTCTGCTGACCGCTCAGTCCGCCGCTTATAAGGGGCTGGTGTATCATAACTTCCGAGTTCGGCAGGCAGAAACGCTTGCCCTTAGCGCCGCTTGAAAGCAGGAATGCGCCCATAGAAGCCGCCATACCTACACAGATTGTGGATACATCACACTTGATATAATTCATTGTGTCATATATTGCCATGCCGGCAGAGATAGAACCGCCGGGGCTGTTGATATAAAGGCTGATATCCTTATCCGGATCCTGTCCTTCAAGAAACAGTAACTGTGCAACAACAAGTCCCGCAGTAACATTGTTTACTTCTTCGTTAAGCATGATAATTCTGTCGTTAAGCAGTCTTGAAAAAATGTCGTATGCTCTCTCTCCTCTGCCTGTCTGTTCAATGACGGTCGGTACTAAACTCATAAAACTCCTGCCTTTCTTAATTTCATACAGACAATAAAGAGCTTTCTATAATGACACAGAAAGCTCCCGATTGTAAAACTAAATTATTCAGTAACTTCGGTTACGTCTGCACTCTCGCGAACGATGTCGAATGCCTTTTCAACCTCAAGATCCTTTCTGAGTGCGTCCTCAGCAACAAGAGCCTTTACCTTATCAAGCTCCATCTTGTAGTTTTCAGCCATCTCAGCGTATTCCTTCTCAACGTCCTCGTCTGTAACGCTAACGTTCTCTATCTGAGCGATCTTCTCAAGAGCGAGTCTGAGCTTAACCTGCTTTGCGGCGGGCTCTTTGAAGTTCTCCTTGAACTGCTCGATAGTTGTGTTTGTGAACTTCAGATAATCGGCTATTGTGATACCCTGGTATCTGTTTCTGTATTCCCAATCACGAACGAGGTCGTCAACACGGTTGTTTATCATAGCATCGGGGATCTCGCCCTCAAGCTTCTCGATAACAGCGTCTGTGATATCTGCGTCAAGCTTTGTGTCAGCGGCATTCTTAGCGCTCTCTTCAAGCTTAGCTCTGATGTCAGCCTTAAATTCGTCAAGCGTATCGAAATCGCTTACGTCCTTTGCAAATTCATCGTCAAGCTCTGCATATTCCTTAGCCTTGATCTCGTGGATCTTGCACTTGAATACTGCGGGCTTGCCCTTTAAGTTCTCGGCGTTGTAGTTCTCGGGGAATGTAACATTAACATCAAACTCTTCGTCAATGTTGTGACCTACCATACCGTCCTCAAAGCCGGGGATAAACTGACCGCTTCCGATCTCGAGTGAGAAGTGTTCTGCCTTGCCACCCTCAAAAGGCTGACCGTCTACGAAGCCTTCAAAGTCAAATACTGCTGTATCGCCCTTCTGAAGTGCTCTGTCTGTAACGTCGATTATTCTTGCGTCCTTCTCCTGATATCTCTTGAGTTCGTTTGCAACATCTTCGTCAGTTACAGTCTTGACAGTCTTGTTCACCTTTATACCCTTATAGTCCTTAACTTCTACCTCGGGCTTTGTTGTGAATGTAGCCTTGAAAGAAACACCGTTCTCCTTGCTTACATCTGTTACTTCGATATTGGGCATATCAACGACTTCAAGCTTGAGCTCGTCGATAACCTCGGCAACGCTCTTCTGGTACATACCGTTTACCGCATCTTCATAGAAAACACCCTCGCCGTACTCAGCCTCTATTATCTTACGGGGTGCCTTACCCTTTCTGAAGCCGGGAACGTTGATGTTCTTTTTCTTCTTTAAATAAGCTGCCTGTACTGCCTGCTCAAATTCTTCGGCTGTTGCCTTGAATTCTACCTCTACCGTATTTGTAGCGGTCTTGTTGTTTGAAATGATCTCCATTTGAAAAATCCTCCGTTTTTGCAAAGCCTTGTATACGGCGATGCGTATTATTGTATTTTATTCCTGCACAAGTACAGGTGTAAATTTAACATAGTCAGCCGACACCATTCTGTAGGTAATTCCGTCCTTCACTCCCTGAAACGCTTTAGGAAAACACGGAGCGCTGTGAACGTGACCATAGAAGCAACGCTTCACAGGATACCTTGACATTACATCAAGAATGTAGTCATTGTGCTCACTGCCGTATATCGGCGGGTAATGTATAAACACAACAGGTTCAAGACCTGTCGATATTGCGGATTGAAGCGACATCTCCAGTCTGCCCGCTTCACGCGCAAGAACCTTTGCGTCCTGCGCCTCTCCGTCATCATTTATCCAGCCTCTTGTTCCACATATCGCTATGCCGCATTCGCTGAACGCGTTGTTGTGCATTATCCTGATATTGTGGAAATCGTTTGACTGTAAAAAGCTGTTCATTTTGTTAAGTGTAGTCCACCAGTAATCGTGGTTGCCCTTTGAGATTATCTTCCTGCCGTGTAGTTTTTTACTTACAAACTCAAAATCAGGAAGTGCCTCCTCCAGCGACATAGCCCAGCAAAGATCACCGGGTATCACAACGCAATCATCTTCACCGACTATACTGTTCCAGTTCTTTTCAATGCGCTCGGTGTAATTTTCCCAGCCACCGAAAATATCCATCGGCTTTGGTCTGCCGAACGGCAGATGAAGATCACCCATTGTGTATACTTTCAAATAAACGCTCCTTAATTACTTGTTTATAAATTCGAGAACTGCCTTTGACATTTCTTCGGGCTTTATTGAACCTGTAAATCTTACAGGCTTGTTCTTTGTATCGGAAAGCGCCTTGGGGCAAGTTGTCTTAGTCAGCTTTTCAAGCTTGCCGATAAGCTCAAACTCGTCAACGCCCTCGGTTTCGCCGCCCAGCGCATCGTATACAGCAAAGCCGAACTTGTAGGGGTTAGCAGTAGAAGCGATAAGAGTCTTTGTGTTGTCGCCTGTCTTCTTCTTGTAATCCTCATATACCTTGTAAGCAACGGCAGTGTGAGTATCCATAAGGTAACTGTATTCGCTGAATACTTCCTTGATAGCACCCTTTGTTTCCTCATCGTTGCAGCAGCCTGCATAGAAGTTTTCCTTGATAGCAGCCTTTACGCTTTCATTTACCTCGTATCTGCCGCTTGTCTTAAGAGCTGTGAACCATTCGTTGATCAGCTTGTCGTCTTCACCTGTGAGGTGATACAGCAGTCTTTCGAGGTTGCTTGAAATAAGGATATCCATAGAGGGAGAAACAGTTGTGTAGAACTTTCTGTTTCTGTCATAGATACCTGTGTTTATAAAGTCGGTAAGTACGTTGTTGGCGTTTGACGCACATATCAGCTTGCCTATCGGGATACCCATCTGCTTAGCGTAATATGCGGCAAGTATGTTACCGAAGTTACCTGTAGGAACTACAACGTTGAGCTTCTCGCCGTATTTCAGTTCGCCGTCCTTGACGAGCTGTACATAAGAAGAAACGTAGTAAATTATCTGGGGAGCAAGTCTGCCCCAGTTGATGGAGTTTGCGCTTGAGAATACCGTATTAGCCTTTTCAAGCTCGGCAATTACAGCCTTATCAGTGAATATCTGCTTAACGCCGCTCTGGCAGTCGTCAAAGTTGCCGACAACAGCGCAAACGTTTACGTTGCTTCCCTCCTGAGTTGTCATCTGACGCTTCTGCATATTGCTTACGCCGTCCTCAGGGTAGAATACCATTATCGAAGTACCATCAACGTCCTTGAAGCCTTCAAGAGCGGCTTTGCCTGTATCGCCGCTTGTAGCAACGAGGATAGATATCTTCTTACCGTCAATTGTCTTCTTTGCGGAAGTTGTGAGCAGATAAGGAAGAATTTGAAGCGCCATATCCTTGAAAGCACAGGTAGGTCCATGCCACAGTTCAAGAATGTATGTACCGGGTATAAGGTGAGAAATTTCAGCAATATTGTCGGTAGCAAAATTCTTATCGTTGTAAGCGCCGTTTACGCAGTGCTTTATCTCATCATCAGTAAAATCTGTAAGGAAGAGCTTGAATATCTCATACGCTCTTTCGGCATACGACATATCACAAAGCGACATTATTTTCTCTTCGGAAAGCTTGGGAAGACTATCAGGCACAAAAAGTCCGCCATCGGCAGAAAGTCCCTGTGAGATAGCATAAGCGCTCGGTACATTTACCTTGACATCTCTGGTGCTTTTGTAATTCATAACAAACATCCTTCTTTGTTAAAATTGTGTTTCGTAACCGGTAGTGTCGAATGCGTCCTCGTAATACTTAAAATCTATGACCCGCACAGCAGTACCGGATGAAACAGTTACCTCCGCTATATCATAGCGGATAATTTTTTCTTCGCCGTATCCGGCAAGAAATATATCGGCAGTTTCGATTATCCTGCCTTTTTTCTTATATCCTACCGCTTCCGCCCCGCTTACAAGACTTCTGTACTTCCGTGTTTTCACTTCAACAAAAGCCAATATATCGCCTTTCGTAGCAATAATATCTATCTCTCCGCAGGGTCTGCGGTAATTTCTTTCTATTATACTGTAGCCGTGTTTTTCAAGATAGTCCGCGGTGAAATCCTCACCCAGTCTGCCTTTTACGGCTTTTTCGTTATTCGCCTGCATTTTTTGCCTTGAAATATTTCACCAGAAAGCTCTTACGGTGGATATCACTTGCCCCGTATTTGTCAAGCATTTCATAGTGGAGCTTTGTACCGTAGCCTTTATGCTTTTGGAACATATACTGCGGATATTTTTCTGCAAGCTCTTTCATATAGCGGTCACGCGCTACCTTTGCAAGTATTGATGCCGCCGCTATTGATGCACTTGTCGCATCTCCCTTGACGATCGCCTTTTCCGGAATATCAAGCCCCGGTGTCTTATTGCCGTCAATAAGCGCTGTATCAGGCTTTACCGAAAGTCCCTCGTATGCTCTTTTCATAGCGAGCATAGCGGCATTAAGTATATTTATACTGTCGATCTCTTCGACAGATGCGGTTGCGATACAGTAGCTTACGGCTTTATCGCAGATCACATCAAACAGCGCCTCGCGCTTCTTCTCAGTTAGCTTCTTGCTGTCATTTATTCCTTCAATCACGATATCATCGGGGAGTATCACTGCCGCCGCATAAACATCACCGGCAAGCGGTCCTCTGCCCGCTTCGTCAATACCGCAGATAACGCCGTATTCATTTCTCGCTTCTTTATCATAAAGGAACAGATCCTTCTTTTCCTCAAGGTCTTTCGAGAGAGATCCTGCCAAGTTTACCACTCCTGAATTCATCGAGTACAGCCGCCGCCGCTCTTTCTATATCAGGCTCGCCGCCCGAAATAAGCATTCCACGTTTTCTTGCTATCATTTCAATGTCGGGGCGCTCTGTGTTCTCGTCAAGTTTGTAACGTGCGATAACGTTTCCCTTGTAGTTTTCCCACAAAAAACCCAGCAGACTGTCCGCAAGCTCACAGACATCCATTACATCGTCCTTGATGGCACCCGTATAACCGAGCTTTATCGCCACCTGCTGGTCATCAAACTTCGGCCATAGTATTCCCGGAGTATCGAGCAGTTCAAGCTCCTTGTCAAGAGATACCCACTGTGCACCTCTTGTAACACCGGGTCTGTCCTCGACCTTGGTTTTGCCCGCCTTTGAAATTCTGTTTATAAAAGAAGATTTACCGACATTCGGTATTCCTACTACCATAACTCTCAGCGACTGACCCACAATGCCTTTCGCCTTGCGTTTGGCAAGAAGGTCGGAGAGCAGATTTTTGACGTTTGGCGTAAACGCTTTTACACCCTTTCCGCTCCTGCAGTCGCATATCATAGCCTTATAGCCCTGAGCCGTGTAATATTTCTGCCACTCGGCAGTAACCTTTTCATCGGCATAATCGCATTTGTTAAGCAGGATAATCCTCGGTTTAGAACCTGTTATATCGCTGATAACGGGGTTTCTGCTGGATTCGGGTATTCTTGCGTCTACTATTTCGGCAACAGCGTCAACAAGCTTTAAGCTTGCTTCTATCTGTCGCTTGGTTTTGGTCATATGACCCGGAAACCACTGTATATTGGATACCTGTGCCATCGCCCCTCCGTTTATACCGTTCCCAATGCGTTCAAAGGCCAGATCCTTAAATACGCCTTACCCATTATATAACGCATATCGACCTGTCCAACATCATTGCTTCTGCTGTCCTTTGAGTTATTTCTGTTATCGCCCAGTACGAATACCTTTCCCTCTTCAACCGTGATTTCACCGTTTATGGGGAAGTTTTCGGGAAGATTTGTCGGAGTATTTGTGTATTCCTCTGTCAGCGCTTCACCGTTTCTGTATACAATGCCGTTAACAAAATCTATTTTGATCTTATCTCCCGGCAGACCGATAACTCTCTTGACTATCGGCTTTCCGTAGCTCCGCGTTGCTTCATTTGCCAGCTTATCCGCAAAAAGTATGACGATATCGCCGTACTGCGGAGTATAGAACATATCCGACACAATAAGTCTTTGTTGATTTTGAAGTGTCGGAACCATCGATTCGCCGTCGACCGTAATAACACGGGCAAACAGTGTGAATATTACAATAAAGCACAATATGGCTGAAAAAATACTGCACATCCAGTCGAACATATCGGCGAAAAAATTTTTCTTATCAGCATTGCCGTTATTTTCATTTTCCGTTGTGATCTTTTCTTCCATAGTGCGTCCCTTCAAAACAAAATATCGAATTTATGCAGTGGCATATCGCCACTGCCTTGAAAATTCGATGAGGAAATGATGTAAGGTCTTAGATCTTTGACTTAACCTTAGCTGCCTTACCGACTCTGTCGCGAAGGTAGTAAAGCTTAGCTCTGCGAACCTTACCTTCTCTTACAACTTCAACCTTTTCTACTGTGGGTGAGTGCAGAGGGAATACTCTCTCGATACCGCAGCCGTGAGCTACTCTTCTTACCGTGAAAGTTTCGCTTACGCCGCCGTGCTTCTTGGCAATTACTGTACCCTCGAATACCTGGATACGGAACTTGTCGCCTTCGGCGATGCGTACGTGTACCTTAACTGTGTCACCTACGTTGAACTTAGGTGCGTCAGCCTTAAGGCTGTCCTGTGCAATGAGTTTTAATGCGTCCATTTTTTTCCTCCTGGTTTTCGGATATTCTTGTATCGGCTTATCCTCCGCGCATTTTCTGCCTACGGATAACGGCAACTTTTGCCGTTAAATACAGCGGACTACCCGTTTTAATGTCTTTGTGCTTTTCGCACTAACGGCATTAAACACGCTGACAGTATATGCCAAAAGGCATAATTATCCCATCAGCGGATTTCAAATGCTTTAATATTATAGCACCTTTATACGAAATTTGCAATAGTTTTTTGTTAATTTTTTCGGTAACTACGCCTTATTTCGCACAAAGGTGCTTATAATTGTAAATTTATTCAAACTGAGTACCGTCTTTACATAGTATTCCGGTTCGTACTATATCAAGTCTTTCGGTTTCCTCGCCGCTGAATTTCTCAAATGCGTCAAAGAAAAGCGACGGATTAAGCGTAAAGTCACAGCCGGACGGCATTATAAGAGTAAAATGCCCGCGTTCGTAATTCTTTATCTCTGTGAACGGCTTGATATCAAGCGTGGTTATGCCCTTTTTGGTCTTCTTCTCAACTTCGACAGACGGCAGCTTCATAAACTCTTCAAGTTTATCGTAATCACATACGATATTTACCGAATACACCGACTTTTCTATCTCGGTGTGCTTTTTTACCGGCAATGCCGCCCTGATTATTCTGATATCCGGCGGTAAAACCGCATTGAGCTTGTCACGCACCGTATCAAAATCTATCTGCTCGGTAAGCTTGATATCCATCGACTCATTCACGCCCTCGCTTCCGAGCGAAAGCGGCAGATTGACATTGACGTAAGTGTGCGGATTGAAGCCCTGCGTGTGCCATATCGGGATATCGGTACGTCTTATCGCACGCTGAAAGCAGGTGATAAGGTCTAGCGCAGATATATATTTTGCTCTGCCCGTCTTTGAAAAGAACAGACGGACAGCGATATTATTCTCATTCATATTTAAAGCAAGCCCTTCCTAAGCATTTGTTGATGCCGCAGCCTGCACACTTTTCACGGCAGTTTGCGGTGGTCTTTTCCTCGTGCGCCTTGATATTCTCCCTGACAAGGAAGCTGCGGTCAAACAGCATATCCATATGCTCCCACGGAGCGATCTCATCGTATTCACGCTTACGGTTAGCATAAAATGCCTTGTCTATGCCGAATTTCTCAAATGCCGCGTCCCATATTTCGGGCTTGAAGTATTCATTCCAACCGTCTAGCTTACAGCCGCTCTTCCACGCCTCATAGATAACGGCGGACAGCTTTCTGTCACCTCTTGCGAGCACCGCTTCAAGTATTGTCGTGTCGTAGTGGCTCCAGCTGACATCGATACGTCTTCTGCCCTTTGAGCCGATTATATCAAGCAGATATTTCTGCCTTTCGTTTATCTGCTCCTCTGTCGCCTGCGGTTCGTATTCAAACGGAGTAAACGGCTTTGGTATAAATGTTGACAGCGATATTGAAATGCTTATCGCCTTCTTGCTTCTGCCCTCCGTATTATAATAAAGGTCGATTATCTTGTCCGCAAGCTCCTTTATCGCCTTTATGTCGTCAAGCGTTTCTGTCGGCAGACCGAGCATAAAGTACAGCTTTACCGAGCTGTATCCGCCCTCAAAGGCGATCTTGCAGCTCTTGAATATCGCTTCTTCGGTGATGTTCTTGTTTATAACGTCACGCAGACGCTGTGAGCCTGCCTCGGGCGCAAATGTAAGTCCGCTTCTTCTGACGCTCTTTATCTTCTTTACGACCTCGTCGCTGAATTTGTCAATACGAAGTGACGGGAGCGACAGATTAACGCCCTTCTTATCCGTATATTCGGTTATATCGTTCAGCAGTCCCTCAATATCGCTGTAGTCACTGGTAGACAACGATGAAAGCGACACCTCGTCATAGCCTGTCGTTTCGGTAAGGCTTTTTACCTGATTTACGATGGTTTCCTTGGACTTTTCTCTGAACGGACGGTAGATAAATCCCGCCTGACAGAAGCGACAACCTCTGATACAGCCTCTCAGCACCTCGACCACCGACCTGTCGTGTACTATCTGAGTATAAGGTACAACAAAGCTGTCGGGAGTATAGACCTTGTCAAAATCGTCTATTATCTGCTTCTTTACCTTAGCGGGAGCGCCGTTCTTGGGCGTTATCGCCTTTACTGTTCCGTCCTCGTTATAACTTATATCATAGAGCGAAGGAACATAGATTCCCTCTATCTGAGCCGCCTGCTCAAGATACTCCTGCTTTGTGCCGCCGTTCTTCTTGAACTTCTCGGCAAGCTGCATCATCTTGAGATTTACCTCTTCACCCTCGCCGAGCACGAACAAATCAAAGAAATCCGCTATTGGCTCTGCGTTACATACGCAAGGACCGCCGCCCATTACTATCGGAAAAAGATCCTTTCTGTCCTTTGAGTATACAGGCACACCCGCAAGGTCAAGCATCGACAGGATATTTGTATAGCAAAGCTCATACTGGAGCGTAAAGCCGATGAACTCAAAGTCCTTGATAGGGTCAAGGCTTTCCAGACCGTACAGCGGGATATCATTCTTCCTCATCTGCTCTTCCATATCGGGAAGCGGCATAAATACACGCTCGCACCAGTAATTGGGCACACTGTTCTTGAGCGAATACAGTATCTTTATGCCGAGATGTGACATTCCTATATCATAAGTGTCGGGAAAGCAGAAAGCAAAACGTATATCTACCTTGCTTTTGTCCTTAACGACCGCATTGACTTCACCGCCGATATATCGTGACGGCTTCTGCACCTTCAATAAAATTTTGTCTAATTTTTCCTTCAGCATTTTTAACTTCCGTTCCGTTCCGAAATTTATAGTTATAGAGTATATTTTACTACATAAATCCGCTTATTGCAAGCCCTATCCGATGAACTGTGCGAGTATGAGATAAAATACCACGAAAATAAGCGACAATGAAACGCTTTTGTTGCAACTGACGCAATACATAATCACGCCGGCGATAATCACGACTGAAAACGTTATACCGATAACCCTTTTTACCGTTTCGGCGGCTCTGAGCGACATAAATTTTGACAGCAGTATTTCAAGTATCCCAGCTCCGTCAAAGTACCCTATCGGCAGAGCATTGAACAGGCAGATTATAAGGTTCACCGCACAAAAGACCGCCGCCGTGCCGTTGTCCGGCATAAAAAGATAAGACGACGCGACTATCAGGTTCACCGCGCACCCCGCCGACAATATCACGATACGTTTACCATCGGGCAGGCAGTCCATTCCCGTCCTTGTCAGCGCTATTCCGCCGCCGTAAAATGTTATACGCTCAGGGTACGCGCCGCATACAGCCATAGCAAGCAGGTGACCGCCCTCGTGCAATATACAGGCGATCAGCGACAGCACCGCCGCCCCGCTCGTATCGACAAATATCATAAACGCCACTACCGCAAAGAAGCTGAAATCAAACTTGACTTTCAGCCGACCGTTATGTTCCATTCTCATTCTCCTTTTATCCTTTTGGTTAAGTATATTTGGAAAAACAGAAATAAGAACAAAACTACATAGCACAAATTCGGCTCTGTGTCAACCGACACGGCAGTACGCTATCCTTTTCCGTCGACAAAAGTTCACACTGAAATAAAGATTTTTGCAACATTTAACACTTTTATATATTACAATCGGGTGCTTGACCACAAAAAAAGCACCTAGCGTTACGCTAAGTGCTTTTATATGGTTGCGGGAGCTGGATTCGAACCAACGACCTTCGGGTTATGAGCCCAAAGAATAGCGTTTTACAATGTTTTACAATGTTGCGTAAACCGTTATATAATGCGGTTTCACAGACTTTAACGTGTGGTAACGTTTTGTTGTTTTTAACGCTGTTGTACAACTTTTTAAAATTTTGTTGAACATTTGTTGAACATTTTCGTGATAAAAAAGGCGGTTTACGAGGTACTTCGCAAGCCGTCTTTTGTTCAACAGTTATTTATTACTTTTTATGCAATTTTCAACATCACATACAATTTTTGTAAGCGGTTCGTTCGGCTTCAATCGAAGCGGAAAATCGAGCGAACCGTTGACGGCGATTTCAATTTCTTCAAGCACGGTTCGAGGAGTACCCCAGTATTCGCAATAAGCGTCTTTCTCGCTGTCGTTCAGTTCGTCGTATAGTTTGCCGTCCTGCACCATTCGAGCAATTACGGCGCATTCTGAAACGCTCAGAGCGGCTTTCTCGAGTTTGGCAAGCCGTCGGTTAAATGCCCTCATCGGTTGCTCCTGCAAGGCAAGGCGGGCAAACAACATCGACATCGGAAAGCCACAGTTCAGCCCACTGCGGACGCTGGAGTGCGCTGTCGTAAAATGTAAGCATACTTGAACAACCGTTTGCATAGTCCTCAGGCGAGTACACAGTGCGGTTTATCGAAACGCCGTCACGCTTTGCTCTTTTAAGGACAAGTCTGCGTGTTGCGTCGTTGCCAACGTCGAAAGTCCGCTCGAGGTCGCTTGCGTCGAGCGAAATGTTGCTTGTCAAAAGCGTAAGCACTTTTTCGGGTACATCGTCAACGCTCACAGCACAGCGTTTTATTGCGGCGCTTTTAAACCTCTCGAGAACGCTTGCAAGTGCCTTGCGGTTCTGAATGAGGTCGTAATCTCTGCGAATGGCGGCTTCTCTGATTTTTTCGGCGAGAATTTCGTCCTTGCAGTCGCCGTAAATGTTGCGAATGCGCTTCACATCGTTTTCGTAGCGGCTCATAATGTTGTAACCGTTTTCGATTGAATTTTTGATTTTTCCTTTAATTGTCATTTTTTCTGTTACCTTTCGTTAATATTTTCGTTGGTTTTGTTAGCCGCTTCGAGTGCGTCGAGCCTGCGTAATATGCTTGCTGTTTCGACGTATCGGTTGCAATGCGTCAGGAGTGCGTTAGACGCTGAAATTCGGGCGTTATCGCTTGCAACATCATCGGTCACAACGCTGTGTAAAGCACCGACAGCGTCGCTTAAAATCGCTGTCATCTCAAACGCAACGGCACTGACAATAGCAGTTTGAGCCGCATTGTACTCTGCTCTGAAATCGTCGTTTTGCAGTCGCTTGAAAATCGCCGTCCTCGATATTCCGAGCGCTTGAGCGGCACGTTCTGCGTTACCATAAGTAAGCAATGTTTCGAGCAATTTTGCGTCACTTACAATTTTCGGCAAATCAGTCACCCCCTTTCGCATTCGGTCGAACATCGTTAACTGCCAAGTGCCAGCGTTTGAAAATGTAGGCTTCGGCTTCTTCAAGCGATTTGAAATATTTTCCATTTCCTGCGTATTGCACGCAATGGCTTGCATATCGGTCGTCCTCGATTTCCTGTAAAAAAATGCCACAGCCTTTTCGGGTTGCAATTTTTCGTTCGGATTTAATTATCAACGGCACTGCCCTCGCTTTCTCTCGTTCCCTCGCCAAGAAGCTTGCAAGCGGTCAGCTTATCGCCCGCAAGTTCGGTAACAGCATTTCGGAGCGTTACGTTTTCACGCTTCAGGTGGTTGCACTCACGGCACAAGCGGTCGTTCGTGTTTTGAAGTCTGAGATTTTCGAGTTCGATTTTGTCGATTAACATTTTGAGATATTTTTCCATTAAATACCATTCCTTTCGTAGTCAAATCGGCTTCGGTTACTAATACGGTTACGGAACAATTTCATCTGTAACCGCTATATGAAACCCTCTCAAACGGCTTTGTTGTGCGAAATATTCGCTTTCAAAGTCGGTTGCGGTTACGCAAGTTACAGAAGTTACGGGGACTTCCTATATATAATATATTTATAAATTTTATTGTCTATAGAAATTTATCTGTAACTCTGTAACCGAATGCTTGTAAATGGCTTGACAATGCGGTTTCGCACGGTTACAGATAGTCTAAAAATATCCGTAACCGTTGCGTAACTGCGTAACCTTTCACGGTCAAAAAACGTTGTTGTAAATTCGGCGTGGTAAAAGTCGCACTCGCTGAGTTTTGCCGTCGATTTTTTTAATGCTGGCTGTAACGCCGATTTTGTCTAAAGCAGCCGAAATTGTGCGGACGCTGTAATTTTTCAGTGCTGGGTTCCGCTCTTTAAAACTGGTAACGCTCTGTAACACCCACTCGACTTTATAACCGCTACAGCTAACATCAGCGAGTAGGTCAGCGCATTCGGCTTCGGCTGGTAAAAATTGTGTGTGGTTGCAGTTGCGATTTGCAAGGGCTTCTCGCTCGTCAGGCGTTAGTCGAAACGCTTGACGGTCTGCGTCGGAAAGTATTTTGATTTCAGACCACAATTGCAGAACGTCCAGCTTATCGAGCCTGTCAAGGTCAATTTTTTCGACTGGCACAGTCCAAAAACGGCGATTGCCTGTTTGGTCGGTCAGAAAATCGGGACTGTTCGCCGAACCGCAAAAGCTGGTACGTCGTAACGCTTTTACCGAACCCCTTGCGTAAGGGCGGCGGTATTCATCAACGGCTGACGTTAGGAATGCCTTCAAACGTTCTCGGTCGCCTCTCAGCGTGGCTTCGATTTCGCCGAGTTCGGTAATCCAATAGGCTGACGCAGAAATCAGCGTATCTTTATCGCTAAAATTGAGGCACTTTCCCTCGCCAAATAAGCCGCTTTCAACTGCAAGGCGACGAAAAAAACGAGTTTTGCCGATACCCTGCCGACCGACGAGGACGAGTGCGCCGTCCGCACCGAATGGCGAACCGACGCAGTTATACAGCAAACTCACGCATTGTATTAACCATTTTTTTACAAGTATTTTGCTTAACTCATCGCCCGAAACGCCGAGTATCGCAAAAACTTCAGGCAGTCGGCTCACGCCGTCCCACTCGACTGTCTCGACAAGGCTTTTCGCTGGATTGACAACGTTTCGGCTTGCGATAATCGACAAATACGCCGATACCGTCTGAAGCGTGCACCGCTGAAATTCGCATTGAACTCTCGAAAAAATTAAGGCGGGCAAGTTTGCTTCGATTTGTTCGGGGTTTTCGTCCCACATACCGCCGACGACGAGATTTTTTGCGATTTCGTCGTACCCGATTGAAATTCCGTTTTTGTCGAGCCATTCCGACAAGGTTTCAGGCGTGAGCACTGGCGGTTGAACCGAGCGCAAAAACGCCTTAATCGCTTTCTCATCGAAGCCGACGCTTGTTGTTATGTTTTCCGTCGTCATCACCTCAATTCGCCACTCGCAAGCATTTCACAAAGTTTGCTAAAGCAAATCAACGCCTTGCGACCTGCGAAAACACAAGGGATTTTGCCCTCTCTCACAAGCTGGCGCAATGCGTGCTCGGGTAAAAGTCCTGTGCTGGCGACCTGTCGTATCGTGAGCATTTTCGGGAGCTCACCCGTTTCGATTTTTGCTGTCATCGTTAAAATTTCCTTTCGTTGATATATAAAAATTTTCATAAAAAAAATATGAACGAAAACCCAAAAGCCCTGCATGTTGCACGGCTCATCGGCTCAGTTCATATTTTTACTCTTTCTTTGTTTCTACCGCTATTGTAACATAACCCCAAAACAATTACAAGCGGTTTTCTTACAAAATCCAGCAAATTTGCGTAACTTTGTTTATTTTTTCGCCTTGTTTTATTTAGTAAATTTACCAAATATTGTATAATAGCTACAAACGGCTTTGTTGTGGGATTTGTGAAAAAATACCTTAATACTAAAATAATACTTTTTTAATACTTTTTATATATTTTGTGCAAATTGCACAAAAAAATAGTTGAGTTTAGCGTCTTTGCGTTGATAAGTGTTGAATTTTGTGCAATTTTGTGATATACTATATATAATATAAATTAAGGAGGAATTTCTATGGCAAGCATTACGGCTCGCTACAACAAAAACGGCGAGCTAACTTCATATCTCATTCGAGTTTTTCTCGGACGTGATATTCACGGCAAACAGCGAAAGCCCGCAACAACGACATTTCACGTTGAGCCTCGCTGGAAGCCCGAAACCGCTTACAAAAAGGCTCAGGCTTTTGCGAGCGTTTACGAAAAACAAATTCTCGAGGGCACTTTATCGGACAGCCGCTCAACGTTCCAGCAGTATTGCGATTATGTTATTGCGTTGAAAGCCGAGCGAGGTGTTAAGCACAGCACCATTCAACGCTACAAATCGTTAGCGAAACGCATTTATGAGCAAATCGGCACAATTCGTGTTATCGACTTGCGAGCGGAGCACCTCAACCGCTGTTATAGTGCTTTAGCGAAATGTGAAAACAAGCGGGACGGCGGGAAACTTTCGCCCAAAACCATTCTTGAACATCACAGGCTTATTTCAACGGTGCTTGAATGCGCTTATAAAGAGGGGCTTGTTCCGATAAACGTTGCCCAACGAGCCGAGCCGCCTAAGCTGAAACAACACGAGGTCAACTATTACCAGCCCGAAACACTTGAAGCGATAAGAGAAGCACTCGAAAGCGAGCCTTTAATGTGGAGAGCTCTCGTTCATCTGCTTTTGATAACTGGCGCAAGGCGTGGCGAGGTTCTCGGGCTGAGATGGAAAAAGGTCGATTGCGAAAACTGCAAAATCACGATTGACAACTCGTTACTTTATTCTGCCGACATCGGCATTTACGAAAGCACGCCGAAAACCACACGCTCGGTAAGAACAATAACCGTTCCGCCTGAAACAATTGCGTTACTCAACGAATGGCGAAACGCACAAAATATGAACCGTTTTAAACTCGGTTCTGCGTATCAGGACACAGGCTTTATTTTTACTCAGGCAAACGGCAGTCCGCTTCACCCTGACAGCGTTACATCGTTTTTAAACAGATTTTCAAAACGTCACGACTTGCCACATTTGAACGCACACGCTTTTCGGCACAGTATGGCTTCACTTTTGTATTACAACGGCGTGGATTCTGTTTCAGTTTCAAGGCGATTAGGTCACGCACAAGTTTCAACGACGGCAAATATTTATTGTCACGTTATCGAAAAAGCCGACGCTGAAAACGCCGACATTTTAGCTAAAAGTTTTCTCGGTAAAAAGGAAGCGTGAAAAACTGTTGAACATTTGTTGTACAAATCGCATTTTCGGGCAAAAAAATAAAACCACTTGACTTGCCACAAATGGCTTTGTCAAGCGGTTTTCATATGGTTGCGGGAGCTGGATTCGAACCAACGACCTTCGGGTTATGAGCCCGACGAGCTACCCCTGCTCCACCCCGCGATATTCTGTTCACTCTCCTGAGTGCTTGTATATTATAACACGAAGTTTAATGTTTGTCAAGCGTTTTTTTGAAAATTATTTTCTAGCTTCAGCTAAACCCGCTTGCAGAGCGGACTTACGGCTTTTGATTTTCTGCGTGTATGCTCTAATATATGTGGGTAACGGCGGAAATATTCATAATTTTTTCTGTATTCGTCATCGAAAAACGGATATAAGCGGGATAATATTCCAAAATGAACTCCTATATTTACTCCTATATACCTGCTTTTCGCCTGAATTGCTATAAAAACTGCTATAAAAATTGCTATAAATTTTATGCCCTGAAATCCGCTTGGTTATCAGGGTTCTCGGCATTTCTAAAACGCAATTCCGCTATAAAATATCTCGCCTACCTTATTCATACTGTCACGCTTATGGTCAGGTAGTGCATTTTCTGTGTGTATGCTCTGATATATGAGGGTAACGGCGGAAATATTCACGAATTTCTCAAAATCCGTATTGAAAAAAATTCGTTCTGCTTTTTCTGTGCAGTAATATTTCTTTACTTATGTGAGAAAATGTAGTAGAATAAGATCAGAAACCAAAAACGGAGGTAAAGCTATGTGCACAGCCGCAACATATAAAACAAATGATTTTTACTTTGGAAGAACGCTTGATTACGAAAGCTCATACGGCGAGGAGATCGTTATAATGCCGAGAAATTTCAGGCTCGACTTTCTCAGTGAGGGTATCTGCGAAAAGCATTACGCCGTTATCGGCACTGCCCATATCGCTGGCGGATATCCTCTTTTCTATGACGCCGTGAATGAAAAGGGGTTGTGTATGGCAGGACTCAACTTTGTCGGAAACGCCCACTATTTCAAAAATAAAAACGGAAAAAGCAATATAGCTCAGTACGAATTTATACCGTGGATACTCGGAAAATGCACAAGTACTGATGAAGCTAAAGAGCTTATTTCAAATATAAACATTACCGACACTCCTTTCAGCGAACATATGCCGGTAGGACAGCTCCACTGGATAATAGCTGACAAAAACAGTGCGATCACAGTTGAATCTGTATCTGATGGGATTAAGGTATATGATAACCCTCTCGGCGTGCTGACGAACAATCCGCCGTTTGATGAGCAGATGTTCAGGCTGAACGACTATATGCATCTATCGTCAAGACAGCCAAAGAACACATTTTCCGATAAGCTTGAGCTTAAAGCATACAGCAGAGGTATGGGCGCTATCGGACTTCCGGGGGATCTTTCGTCACAGTCAAGATTTGTGCGCGTAGCTTTTGTGAAAGCTAACTCGGTTTCAGGAAAAGGAGAAACCGAAAGCGTCAGCCAGTTCTTCCATATCCTCGGCTCTGTCGATCAGCCGAGAGGCTGTTGCGAGGTTGCTGATGGCAAATATGAGATAACAATATACACCTCCTGTTGTAACGCCGATAAAGGAATATACTATTATACGACCTACGACAATCACAGAATATCGGCAGTTGATATGAGAAAGGAAAGCCTTGACGGTAATGAGCTTATCTCTTATCCTATGATAACAGAAGAAAAAATCAACTGTCAGAATTAAGCAGACGAACACCCCCGCGCAGGATCTGCGCGGGGGCTTTCTATATCAAAAACAAATCAAGAAAAAAGCACGACCCTTTGAGCCGTGCCAATTAACAAATCAAATTTACTCGTTCTCCGCTTCATTGGGAGCATACGCATAGTCCTCAGGTTCTTCATCAGTCAAAACAAGTTTATGCATACAACTTGTACAATAAGTATTGCTGAATTTGTTTTTTGTTCCGCAAACAGGACAAGTAACAATTTTTCTCATCATCTCTATCCTTGCATTGTATTGTGCCATCTTCTTATAGAGCTGATCTATCTCCATTACAGCCTGCGCTATTCTGTCGGCATCAGAGCTGTCGTTTTTCACCATACCGTACATTGTTCTGCCAAGCTCTGTATACTTAGCTTTTATCATCGTGTCAAGCTGAACACATCTCAATTTCAGCTTTGATATGCTGAGGACTTCGTCAGCCTTGCGGATACCTGTATCTGTAAGCTGTTTTGCCTTTGCTGTTATAAAATCCAGTTCATCTTTTAAATCCATAGCCGTGTTTCCTTTCAGAAATGCTTTTTTATATTGTAGCACAATAAGTAAAATTATGCAAGCGTTAATTTGCTTTCAAAGAAATTCTCTATATCACGTTTACGCTCGTTCATAAGCTCAAACCGCGAAATGTATTCGTAAGGATACTTGTAATTTATAACGCGCGAAACGTTTTTACCGTCATACAGCTTTGTAGAAGCGCCGCACCCCGCCGCCAGTATCGTCTGCACGTCCTCCATAATGCATATATTATAGATGCTCTCTGTACCCTCCTTGCAGTAACCGACATTCTCAAGATTATCCGCAATGTTTTTCTGCCTGTACAGATAATACGGCAGATATTCTTTTTCGCTCAGCACATCGTAAGCCGTATCCGTCATATGCTTTGCTCCCTTGCCGATATCGTCACCGAACTGCCTGAACAATGCGGAAGAGCGCTTAAGACTGAGCGTGTGCACCGTGATATTCTCGGGAGCAAGCTCACATAGCCTTTCGAGCGAGCCTTCAAAGCTGCTTTCGGTTTCTGTAGGAAGTCCCGCGATAATGTCGGAATTTATACAGTCAAAACCGACTTTCCGCGCAACATCAAACGCCTCGCACACCTGCTTTACAGTATGTCGTCTGCCAACCGCCGCCAGTACACCGTCATTCATCGACTGCGGATTTATTGATATTCTGCGGACACCGCCGTTTTTGAGTGCCCTGAGCTTATCCTCTGTTATGGTATCGGGTCTGCCCGCTTCGGCTGTGAACTCGCGGATATTCGCAATATCAAGCTTACCGAGCTTATCAATAAGGCGGTCGAGCTGAGATGCTGACAGCGTTGTCGGCGTACCGCCGCCGATATATACTGTATCGACCGTGAGCGAGTACCTGCGGACGATATCCTCATAGATTTCAAGCTCTTTCAGCAGAAGCTCAAAATAATCATCAACAAGCTTAAGTGCACCCTCACCCGATGCCGAAACAAACGAGCAATAACTGCACCTTGACGGACAGAAAGGTATCGATATATAAAGGCTTATCCTATTCAGTGTCAGCGTATCAAGTATCGGCTTTTGCAGACGTATAACATCATTCGCAAGCTTCAGCTTCTTATCGCTCACAAGCAGGGTGTCATGGATATAGTCATCTGCATTGTCGCGGGTTTCGTATATATTGCGGATATACTTTACAGGACGGACTCCTGTGAGTATTCCCCACGGGAGCGGCGCGTGACCTAGCTTTTCCATACATCTGCAAAGAAGTCTGCACAGCTGGGTTTCGGCATCATCGGTGTAGCTGTTTGTTCTTGCCGTCACTGTCTTGCCGCTGTCAGAAACAGTCACCGACAGCCTGCCGCCGTCAGCTGTGAAATATGCATAGTCCGTACCTGAGGGTGCTTTGCCGGTATAAAAATCAAGCTTGTGCGGCAAAGAGAAATTTCTTATCAGCCGCTCAAGCTCATAGGCATAGTCATATGCCGTGCTGTCAAAATACAACGAATTTATCATATCAGAAAAAGTCCACAGAGCTTTGTCCGAGGAACGGATTGAACTGCTTTTCCTGCTTTAATGTAGTAGTTCCTCCGTGACCCGGGTAAATCAGATAATCCTCGCGCAGTGCCGCAAGCCTCGCAAGGCTGTTGCGCTGTGCAATGTAATCTCCCGAATAGAAGTCGGTTCTGCCTGCCGAGCCTTCAAATATCGTATCACCCGCAAACATACAGTTATCCGCAAAGAAAACCACACTGCCTGCCGTATGTCCCGGAGTGCTCATAACGCTGAACTCTACCTCGTCAAGGCGTATTATATCACCGCCCGAAAGCAAAACGTCTGCCGTAAACGGTTTATATGAATAATCAGGACAAAGATACGCAACATTCTTTATTGTGTCGTCAAGCATACATTCGTCCTTTGCGTGTATGTACACCTTTGCGCCTGTCTGTTCTTTCAGATCTGCAACAGCTCCGGTATGATCAAAATGACCATGCGTAAGCAATATCATCTTCAGCTCCGCATTTTCCGCACTCAGCGTATCCAGTATACGCTGTGCATCATCGGCAGGATCGATCACTGCGGCATTTCCCGCGGCGCTCGTTACGATATAGCAATTTGTTCCAAGTTCACCTAAAGTAAGCGTCTTTACTTCCATTACTGTTTACCTGTCCTTTCGGCAGAGATCACTCCCGGTATCTTCTGAAGACGCAGTATAATGCTCTTCAGCTGGTCAATACCGCTGACTTCTATAGTAAGAATTATATTTGCGTTGCCGTTTTTAAGATAGTGCGCGTTGATCTCGTGTATAGGCAGATGATTACTTGCAATAGCCGTTGTGACATCTGCAATAAGCGCCGTTCTGTCATCTGCGATGATATCAACAGTCGCTCTGAACGCACTGCTTGAATTTACCGCCCAGTGAGCCTTGACCCATCTGTCCTTGTTTTCGCCCTGCATACCGAGCTTGACATTCTGACAGTCTGCCTTATGGATAGACACGCCATAACCTCGGGTGATAAAGCCCATTATATCATCACCGGGGAGCGGATTACAGCACTGCGCATACTTTACCGCGCAGTCGTCGATACCGTCAAGAACGACTCCGTTCTTCTGCGCTCTCTTGTTGTTGTCAGCTATAGTCTTTTCAATATCGATAGGCTGCGCCTGAGCCGCGTTAAAACGCTGCTGCTTTATCTGTTCTTCCTTAAGGCGCGTGATTATCTTTGTAAGCTGTACGCCACCATAGCCTATAGCCGCATACAGATCATCGACCGTTGATAGGCGCTGACGGTGAGCCGCCTGTAAAAGGATATCATCGTCAACAGTAATGTTGTTTCTGCGGATCTCCTTTTCAAATGCCGCCTTACCGCATTCTATATTCTCTTCTCTGCGTTCACGCTTGAACCACGCTCTTATTTTCGCTTTTGCTTCGTTTGTCTTTGCTATCTCGCTCCAGTTGCGGTTAGGACCGTAATTATCGCTTCCGCTGGTCAGTATCTCAACGATGTCACCCGTGTGAAGTGTATGGTCAAACGGCACCATTCTGCCGCCGACCTTTGCGCCTGTCATTTTATTGCCGACCTGCGTATGGATAGCATAAGCAAAGTCTATTACATTTGAGCCTGCCGGCAGTGTTATAACATCACCCTTAGGAGTGAATACATATACATCATCGGGAGCAAGATCGACCTTTATTGCCTCGGATATCTGCTCGACATCATCAGCCTCCTGCTGCTGCTCAAGCAGCTGCCTTATCCAGTCGAAACGCTTTTCACCGGCAACATTTCCCGATATTCCCGCTTTATACTTCCAGTGCGCCGCAACACCGTACTGAGCGGTATTGTGCATCTCCTGCGTTCTTATCTGTACTTCAAAAGGTATACCCTCTCTGCCGATAACCGTCGTATGGAGCGACTGATAGCGGTTAGGCTTCGGCATTGCTATATAGTCCTTGAAACGGTAAGGTATAGGGCGGAACATATCGTGTATTATTCCGAGCACATTATAACATTCGACTACTGTCTGAAGAATAATTCTTACCGCATAGATATCATATATCTCAGAAAAATCCTTACCCTTGATGTATACCTTTTTATAGATGCTGTATATGCTCTTGACCCTGCCCTCGATTATCGGCGGTGGCTGAATGTCAGATATACGCTCTCTTATCATACCCTTTATCTTATCGATGAATGTATCACGTTCATCCTTGTGGACATCAAGAAGCGACTCTATCTCCTTGAAGCCGTAAGGATCAAGATAGCGCAGGGCAAGGTCTTCCATTTCTTCCTTTACATCACTGATACCGAGCCTGTGAGCTATAGGTGCGTAGAAATTCATCGTTTCAAGAGAGGTCTTGCGCTGCTTTTCGGGCGGTCTGCTCGCAAGCGTCCTCATATTATGAAGTCTGTCGGCAAGCTTTATGATTATAACACGAATGTCCTTCGACATTGCGATAAGTATCTTTCTGATATTCTCTGCCTGCTGTTCTTCGCGGGTGTTAAGGGGAACCTGACCTATCTTGGTAACGCCGTCAACAAGATGTGCAACATCCTCCCCGAATTTCTTCTGTATAACATCAAGTCCGACATCGGTATCCTCGACTACATCATGAAGAAGCGCGGCACATATAGTATCAGTATCCATGCAGAACTGTTCTACAAGTATATATGCTACTGCTACAGGGTGCGTAATGTAAGGCTCTCCGGATGAGCGGAAAACTCCGTCATGAGCTTTTTCCGCTAGCTCGTAAGCCGCCTGTATTTTATCAAGGTCATAGCTCTTTCCTACGTCCTTTATTTTATCAATAAGCATATCTATCGTATATGTCATGCTTATCGCCTCCGTTCGCTCCGTATTTTTCAGCTGCATGACTTTCTTATACATCTTACAACCGATGAGCTTTCAAGCTCTATGCGACTGCCACCCTTTATAAACTCCATCGTGCCGTTTATCTTATCAAGCTTAAGATGCCCGAACTCCGCAAAAACGTGCAGACACATCATAAACAGGCAGTAATTCATTCCGTGTGACATTGCGATCTGTGCGGCGGACTCCACCGAGGTCATCTGCCTTGCAAGGTCAAACGGCAGCTTCATATTCTCCTTATCGGGCAGAATACGTTTAAGCAGTCTTGGATCTGTTTTTTCGCCTCTCAGTATCTTCTCATAGAAGTTCCTGGCGGCGAAGTACTTATCCTGCGGAAAATCGCTTCTGCGTATATCCTTTACTCTTACACTGACGCTCTTTTTATCATTATATTCGTTAATCTCCAAATTACTGAGCACATCTACCTTATCTCCCGGATAATACCCGAACTTATCAAAAGGCATACCAAAGCAGAGAAATTTGAACTGCGAGCCCTTGTACTCTGCTGTAAATGACGTGTATTTGCCGTCTTTAAGCGGTCTTGACGATAATACCGTACAATTTCTCATCAAAAACAGCGGAGCGTTGTTTTCTTCTCCGTATGGCTGTAAATGACGCAGATTTTCAACAGACGATATTTCAAGGTCGGAAAGCTCAGGCTCTATATCCGCTTCTACTGTCATGACAGGCATTGACGGAAATTTCTCGTCCGCATAAGCTCTCAGCTGTGCGACAAAATCTTCGACCTTATCTTTCGGCAGAGAAAAGCCTGCCGCCTTTGTATGTCCGCCGAACCGCGTCAGATATTCACTGCACGCGTCAAGTGCGGTATAAAGTGAAAAGCCTTCGATGCTTCTCGCTGAGCCTCTTGCCTCATCGCCCTCGATACCGATAACTATACACGGCTTTTCGTACAGCTCAAGCAATCTTGCGCTGACTATGCCGATTATACCGTGGTTCCAGCCTTCGCCGCATACAATAAGCACTCGTGAATTGAACGCTTTAGAGTCTGACATAAGCTGTGCCTTTGCCGAATCAAGTATATCGCTCTCAATTTGCTTTCTTTTCACGTTCAGCTCATTCAGCTCCTGCGCTTTTATCTCGGCTATCTGCCCGGTCTGAGCCAGAAAAAGTTCAGCCGCCGCTTTCGGACTGTCATAACGTCCTGCGGCATTTATACGGGGGCATAAGCCGAACGCTATGCCTGTAGAAGTAATACTTTCAGCATCAAGTCCTGCCGCATTGATAAGCGCCTGAAGTCCCTGATTTTCGCTGTACTGCATTTCAAGAAGTCCACGCTTAACTATTATGCGGTTTTCTCCTGTCAGTGCGACAACATCGCCTATAGTGCCGATCGCCGCAAGGTCGGCATACTGCTCAAGAACACCTTCAACATCACGTTCCAGTGCCATAATGAGCTTTAATGCTACGCCACAGCCTGCAAGCTCCTTATACGGCGATGTATCGTCACGCCTGTGCGGATTTACTATAGCTTCGGCTCTCGGCAGGATCTCTGGGAGCTGATGGTGGTCAGTTATAACAAGCTTCATACCGAGCTCATATATAAGCTCCGCTTCATTGACGGCGGAAACGCCGTTGTCGACCGTGATTATAAGCCCTGTGCCATCGTCGTGCAGTTTGCGTATAGCGTTTTCATTCAGTCCGTAACCCTCTTCGCGGGTTGGTATGTACCATTGTACATCTGCGCCGATAGCGTCAAGGTGAGTGTACAGCATAACGGTAGATGTAACGCCGTCACAGTCATAGTCGCCGTAAACGGTTATCTTTACCTCGTTATCGACCGCTTCCTCGATTGCCTGTACTGCCTTATCCATATCAGCTATAAGCAGTGGGTCGGAAAGCTCAGTACCGTTGAAGTACTGCTGTGCCTGATCGGCTGTGTATATCCCTCTTCCGACAAGCAGACTGCAAAGCAGCATCGGCAGACCGGTATCGGTCTTAAGCTTCATCGCAAGTGTATTGTCCGTATTTCTGACAAGCCATTTTTTCATAAGAAATCATATCCTCTTGATAAGTTCTCTCAACTCGTCTGATGTGAACCTATATTTATTATCGCAGAAATGGCAGCATACCTCCGTGACCGGATCCTCATCAGCCAGCTTTGCAAGCTCCTCCTTGCCGAGCGTTATCAGCACCTGCTCGGTGCGTTCTCTTGAACAGTCGCAGTAATACTGTGCTTCCCAGCTGTCAAGTATCTCGCCGTCAAGACCCTTGAGTCCTTTGAGCGCTATCTCTTCGGGAGAAAGTCCGTCCTCAAGCATTTTTGTCACGGACTGCATATCCTTTATATTCTCTTCTATAAAGTCGATAGCGGCTTCATTAACAGGCGGCACGAGCTGTATCATATAGCCGCCCGCCTTCTTTATCGTAAGGTCGGTATCAACAAGCACACCGAGCGCGCATACGGTAGGTATCTGTTCGCTTACAGCATAGTACTGTGTTACGTCCATTGCAATCTCACCGCTGATGATCGGCACCTGTCCGACATAAGGCTCTTTCATTCCGAGATCTCTTATTACCGTAAGATAACCGTCAGTGCCGACTATACCGCCGACATCAAGCTTGCCCTTGGCATTAAGCGGCAGATCCGCATAAGGGTTATCAATACAGCACTTGACATTGCCTCTGTAGTCGGCAACGGTCGTTATCGTTCCGATCTTTCCGCCGCCGTTTATTCGCAGTTCAAGTCTGTCGGTTTCGTTCTTCATAAGCGCACCCATAATACAAGCCGCAGTGGCAAGTCTGCCTGCCGCCGCTGACGCTGTAGCCGATGTGCCGTGTATTCTGTGTATTTCGTTTACAATATCGGTGGTGTCAATTGCACTGCAAAGCGCACTGCCGTCCGCCGATAATGCTCTTACTATCTTTCCCATTTATTCTGCTTCCTTTGCACAGCAGTAAAGCACCTTTTCGCTGTCCTCACTGCCCTTTTCAGTTGTCATATAATTATATCTTTCAAGAATTTTAAATCCTGCCTTATGCAGTAATTCTTCAATTTTTTCAAGCGGTAAAGCTATCTCCGAAAAATCCTCATATGAGCGATCGAATGCACCGTCTTCATTTTCCGTGAAGATATCAAGCGCTATATCTACCCTGTTGTCGTTACTGTCCTTATCGAAATAATTCTGCCACACGCAGTAGACTTTCTCCATATCGTACACGAATGTATTATCCGCAAGCACCTCTCTGTGCTTTCTTACAGTATTGATATCAAAAACGAAAAGCCCTGTCGGGTCGCAGAAAAGCGATACCGACTTAAAGCACCGCAGTATATCCTCTGCGCTGTCAAGATGGTTAATGCTGTCAAGCACGCATACAGTCACATCTATAGTGCCGTACATATCAAGCTCACACATATCCTGACACAGATATTCTATGTTATCGTGCGGCTTTTCCTTAGCGATACTCAGCATTTCGGTGCTTAGATCCACCCCGATGACATCATATCCGAGAGCGGAAAACTGCATCGACATACTGCCTGTGCCGCAGGCGAGGTCAAGAAGTATGCCCTTTTTCCCGCCGTGAGAAGTAATTATCCTGTCGTAATACTCAGCAAGCTCCTTATAGTCGATATTGGAAGTCAGCGTGTCGTAAACGTCCGCAAAACAACCGTATGCCGACATATTATCACCCTTTCGGTCAGTCTTTATCCTTCATTCTGTCAAATACGATGGAGTAGCCGTCATTACCGCCCTGTAAGGATCTGTTTACACGGCTTATCGTAGCTGTGCTGGCTCCCGTTTCTTCAACGATATCGCTGTACACTCTGCCCTCAACAAGAAGCTTTGCAACGTGCAGACGCTGAGCCATAGACTCAAGCTCTCTTATGGTGCACAGATCCTCAAAAAAATTATAGCATTCCTCAACGCTTCTAAGCTCCATTATCGCCTTGAAAAGCTCGTCCTTATCCTTTGAAACAAGTTTTGTGTTCATTGTGTTTCCCTTTCTCAAAAGCCACGGGATACAGTACCCCTATGATAATACTACTATTTTACCACACTAAAGTATAAAAGTCAACACTTGACCCTTTCATCACAGATCTATTTCAAAAAGTCTTGCGGTAAAGCATTCGGGCAGTTTTACGGAAAGCGACCTTGACAGTGGATTGAATGTATGCTTACCCTCGTCAAAAGACGGATAGATACAGCGTATCTTTGCGTTTTCAGTAGCGTATCTTATCGGGATATTACAGCAATTGCTCTTTCCCTGCCTGCGCCACACGGCAAGATAAGCTTTATCGCCCGATTTAAGTCCGAGCGTGACCCATTCATCGCCGATATGAGATAAACCTAAAGGCCAGAACGGCACGGAATTTTTGATATCGCCGCGGATATTCTTGTAGCAGTCGAGCGCTTCCTTTACAAGTGACATTCGCTCGGGGCTCAGGTTTGCAAGGTGTCCGCTCTGATGGATACGCTGTGTCATTGCATTCACCATATTGAACACGACCTCTTCCCTGTCGCCGTCTGTCAGCGGATATGACCATATAGCGCTCTGCTCGGGGCAAAGTCCTGTCGGTGCGTTTGCCGCTATCGTTGCATATCTTCTGTAATCGTCCTGGTCGCTTGTCGACTGGATCGAATAACGACTGAGCATCGCATAGTCTATTCTCATACCGCCGCTTGAGCAGTTTTCTATGATAAGCTCGGGATAACGCGCAAACACGCCGTCAAGCCAAGCAAGATATGCCTTTTCGTGGCGCATAAGTCCATCGCCCACGCTGTCACAGCCTACCTCTGTGCCTATTCCCGGCTCTATATTGTAGTCCATCTTGATATAGCCTACGCCATAGTCTTTTACAAGGCGGTCAATTACGCTGTCTGCATAGGCACTGACCTCGGGGTTGGAAAAATCAAGCTGATAACGAGAACGGTCATATACTCGCTTTCCGTGACGCATAAAGAACCACTCGTCCGGCACTTTCTTTGCCATCTCGCAGTTTATGCCCATAACCTCTATTTCAAGCCATACACCCGGTATCATACCGTATTTTCTTATCTCATCGGTGACTTTTTTCAGTCCGTTCGGGAAGCGGCGGCGGTTCTCCTGCCACTCGCCCACGCTGTCCCACCAGAAGCCGTCCGCATACCAGCCGCAGTCAATGCAATAGTACTCACAGCCTGCCTCTGCGGCAGCTTTTATAAGCGGCATTTCCTTTTCCTCTGTAGGGTCGCCCCACAGGCAATTCATATAGTCGTTGAAGATAACGGCAAGCTTTTCGTTGTCCGCATTCTTTCTGCGGATAGCTCTGCGGTATCTTGTAAGCTCGCCCATACCCTCGTCAAAGTCGCGGCATACGCCTACCGCGGCTGGAACTGATGTAAAGCTTTCGCCCGGCGCAAGATTTTTGAACCAGTGCGACTGCTGTTCGTCAGGTCCGCTGAGCGCAAGGTAAAAATGTCCTCTCTGGTCGCTTATCTCCCAGTGCCACGAGCCGTTATGCTCTATCTGCCAGAAAAGCCCGTTTCCTGTTTCAGTGTTCTGAATATAACCCATAGGGAGATATTCGTTTGTCGACCAGTTGCCGATATTAGTAATGCTTATCGCCTTACCGCAGTGTTCCCAGCCGTCTTTCTGCGACTGCGGCATACCGAGCTGTTCAAAGGTGTAGTCCTGCCACAGCATTTCCTTCTGCCACGAGTTATGCGGTATCTTTATGATAAACTTATCATCGCGGGGAAGAATACCCTCTTTTTCAAAGCCGAGATAGTTGAACGATGAAACATAGGTCAGCGTGTAGGTTTCGGTAGCCGAGGTGTTTCTCACTTCCGTATAGGTGCGCACTATGCTTATTCCGTCATAGAAACGGAATGTGCTGATAACCTCTATTCCTGTCGGCTCGTCATACTGCGTTACCTTTATAAGTCTGCCGATATTATCACGGGTATCGGAAAAGTCCTTGTATTTCAGTCTGTAGGCAGGAGCAGTCACTATGTACTTTGTTCCGTGGCGCTCACAGGGACGGTCAAGTCCCGCAATTTCAACCTGCGCTATATCAAAGCAACCTAAATGATCCTTTTCAAACATCTCGTCCCATATGTCGTTTTCATTGAACGGCAGAGCCGAAAAGTGCATCAGCTTTATCTGTCCGTTGTCCTCAATATCGAACACTATGTTGATACCGTTCTCGTTTATATTTATCCTTTTCATTCTTCCTCCTTGCGGTCGTTGAACACATCGTATACGCGTGGGTACTTGTCCTTTACCCTGATAGGCTTGAAATCGTTATTGACAAAGAAGTGTCGTGTTCTGCCGGTGGCTTTCAGATCGCCGTTTTCCTTACCTTTCACTATGTAATCGATAGTCATCTTGAAGCCGTTGAACTCCGTGATCTTAAGGTCAATCAGCACAGTTTCGTCAAAGCGCACGGCGTTCTTATATGTGCATTCCGCCGAAAGCACCGGTATCATAACTCCGTCCCTTTCCATCTCGGAATAAGGGTAGCCCGCCTTTTCAAGGTAGTGTATTCTCGTTTCCTCAAACCACCTTATATAATTGGAATGGTGTATTATACCCATTCTGTCGGTTTCATAGTAGTGCGCTGTGCGCTCGTAAGGCTCTATGGGCGGTAAATCTTTTTTCATAGCTTTTCTCCTTTTATATCTTTGAATAACAGCTTTGCGACCGAACTGTCCGCCAGTTTTTTTGCGGCATCTGTTTCATCGAACCACTGTGCGGTTATAAGTTCATCGGAAAGCGAAAATTCGCCCTCGGGCAATTCGGCAAGAAATCCTGTCATAAGCATCGGCTTTTTATTATAGGCATATGTTGCTGTAAGGTGTACCGAAAGCGGCTTTAAGCCAAGCTCCTCTGTGACCTCTCGTACAGCCGCCTGCTCTGCCGTTTCGCCTGTCTTTATATACCCCGATACGCAAACATATCTGTCCTCACTTATTGTACCGTCACCGCTGTGCTGACGGATAAGAGCGTATTTATCACCGCGTTTTACAAGCACTATCACACAGTTATAGAATATATCGAACCACGGACGGTTGCAACGCTCGCAGTACGGCACATCGCCGTCATCGCCTATCGCACGTCCGATAAGCTTTGCTCCGCAGTCCGGGCAGAATGTGAATTTCATATTATCTCCGTTCATCATAAGAAAAGCCGCACGGCACAGCCTATGCGCCGAGCGGCTTTTTGCGTATATCCGTTCGTTATATTATCGTCTGAAACAGAGCATTTATGAGTTTGCCTTGATATAGTTCCAGCTGTCGCGGCACATCTGCTCAAGACCTCTCTTTGCAGTCCAGCCGAGCTTCTTCTTAGCGAGAGCGGGATTGGAGTAGCAAGCGGCGGCATCACCGGGACGTCTGCCTGTTATCACATAAGGAACTTTTACCTTGTTTACCTTTTCAAATGCATTGATTATTTCAAGCACAGAATAGCCCTTGCCCGTGCCGAGGTTGTATGCGGGACAGCCTGTATGAGCTCTTGCAGCCTTTATCGCAGCAACGTGACCAAGTGCTAAGTCTACAACATGAATGTAATCTCTTACGCAAGTGCCGTCCGGTGTAGGATAGTCGTTGCCGAATACGCTCAGCGTTGCCATCTTGCCTGCCGCTGTGCGGAGGATAAGGGGCATAAGGTTGTTCGGTATGCCGTTGGGATCTTCACCGAGCTTGCCGCTCTCATGCGCACCGATAGGATTGAAGTAACGTAAAAGTATAATACTCCACTGATCATCGGAAGCATACAGCTCTCTGCACATATTCTCTATAATAAGCTTTGTAGAGCCGTAAGGGTTGATCGCGCTTAATGGGAAGTCCTCGGTCACAGGTACTTTATCGGGTATGCCGTAAACTGTAGCGCTTGAGCTGAATACAAGCTTCTTACAGCCGTACTTCTGCATTGTTTCGATAAGCGCAAGAGTTGAATTGATATTGTTCTCATAGTACATTATAGGCTTTACACAGCTTTCACCTACTGCCTTGTAGCCCGCAAAATGTATTACTTCCGTTATAAAGTTCTCTCTGAAGATCCTGTCGAGCGCTTCTCTGTCGCAGCAGTCGTTCTCATAAAATCTGAAATCTCTGCCTGTTATCTCCTTTATTGCCTCAATAGCCTTGGGCTTTGAGTTGTAGAAGTTGTCTATCACAATAATATCTTCGCCTGCGTTAAGAAGCTCCACGCAAGTGTGCGAGCCGATATATCCTGCTCCGCCTGTTACTAAAACTGCCATAATAATATTCCTTTCCACGGTACGCGCTACACCGTTCAAAAAACGGTGTCCTCCTGTATTTGATAATGTCGCACCGATTTGCTAATATTTATTATATATCCAACTGTAACGAATGTCAATATTTTTTCCCGATTGACAATTGCCGCATAATGTGGTAAAATCACATTAAGGTAAGCTTTTACAGTAAATAACAAGGCTTCACCGCAAACAAAAAGAAAAAAGTTTTACAAAAATTTTTCAGGAGGTAGCACATGAACAAATTATTATCGGCATCACGTCTGCTCGAGCTTTACACAGATAATTCAGACGGCTATCAGAGCACTGCGGATAAACTGCTGTCCAACCTTTTTGACGGTTTTATATTTTATGTAGCAGTTGTGGTATTCATAATATCCGTACTTGTTATAACCGCTAAGTACAGAAGAAAGCCCACTCTCGGAAAGAGAAAATCACTTACCGCAACAACAGTACTGCTGACAGTCTTTGACTCACTTCTGCTTTTATTTAAAGTAGACTTTTTCAGACTGCTGTGCAATCCTTACGACTATTTCACAAGCTATAATTTCTCTTCCTTCACGCCCGGCACAAGCGAATACGCCATATATGTTTCGTACTATATAGTAGTTATCGCGACTGTGATAGCGGGTATTATAGTGTGCATCGTCGGATATACCACACTGTCGGATAAAGAGCTGAAGAAAAAAGCTTTTGACAAGGCAACCGCGCTTCAGCAACAGTACAGTCAGTATTATCAGACTCCTCCGCAGGGTATGCAGCAGCCTCAGTACAACACTTGGCAATGCAACGTATGCGGTATGGTAAACAAGGATATAGGCGGAGATTTCTGTTCACAGTGCGGCGCTAAGAAAAACGTGCCCTCAGGAAACCCAAACGGTCAGTAAGGAGGAACCCGTATGCTTCATATAGGTCTTGCGATAGCGTTGCTCGTTCTGTGCGGTTCGTACAAAGATTATCCGACCCTGTCAAAGCGAACGGGCATTAAAGCTATAACTGTTATCCTTACAGTACTGACCGGAATAAAAGCAATCGCTGTACTGTTCGGTGTGATCCCCTCGTATTACGCTACGGAAAGCAGCAGCTTCTTTCCGGGTCTTTCGGTGTTCTCTTCGATGGCATTCGCAGTCACCGTGATATACTACGGCGGCGTTATCACTCTGAGTGTCATCGCCTGTATCAAGGGATACAAGTGTATGAGCAACAATGAGCTCACCTCCGCGGCTTACAGCGAACAGCAAAGAGTAAACGCCGCAAGGGCACAGCAGATATACCGCGCACAATCTGCCGCAAATGTTCAGCAGAGCTTTACGACCGAAAACACCGCATGGCAGTGCAAAAGCTGCGGCAAGTATAACGAGTCGGATAATAAATTCTGCATATACTGCGGACACATAAGGTAAGCATTATCGATAAGGAGATTTAAGACATTGATACTTATAGCATTGGCAATAGTGGTGCTTGTACTGTGCTCAAAGTACAAGCAGACGCCTACAACAAGCAAGCGTACAGGTGTTATGACAACAACAATAATCACGGCGATACTTTCGTTCTTTGAGCTGATAAGCGTCGTGACGCTCGGCATTCTCAACGGATTTTTCGGCGGTGAAGCGTTCAGAGAGCTGATGTGGGAGGCTGTCGCAAGCGGCGATCTTGACTATGAAGGCTTTGCCACAGCGAGTGAGGCTGTAGACTTTGCGCTTTCAATGATCACAACAGGTCTTATTGTAGCTATGGTATTCTGCGTATTTATAACTGCTTTCGGAATATTCGCGTCCGTGATAGGCTTCAAAACTATTGCCGACAAGGCGCTTACCGCAGCAGCCGCGCAGAACACGGCGGCTCAGCAGTCATACAATATGCCGAATTATCAGAATATCAACTCATATCAGGGTGGTTACGGCTGTCAGAATGGCGGTCAGCAGCCTTATCAGAGCAACTATAACAACTATTACGGACAGCCGCAACAGAATTATCAGACTGCTGCACAGAGCAACACAGCTCCGACAGGTCAGCCTGCAAGTAATGCAATGAATGCGACTGTTCCTAAGAATAGCGACTGGTACTGCATATGCGGCAGTAAGAACGCACCCGGACAGAATTTCTGCTCAAACTGCGGAGCTAAAAAGCCCGGATAAATACAATGACCATATACAGCACAAAGCTCCCGTGGGTAAATGCCCGCGGGAGCTTTTATTCTCATATCATAAAGCGTACTTAAATAAGTCCGTAGCGTACTACTTCCTTGACCTTTCCGTTTTCGATAACAACTCTCGGTATACGCAGTGCGACCGCGCAGGTAAGCTCATATCCGATAGTTCCGATAAGGGTTGCGTTATAGTCAACGCCGGTTTCCTCGCACTTGTCGGAATATACATAGACTATATCGCCTGTCTTGACATCAGGTACTTGGCTTACATCGACAATGGTCTGATCCATACATACCCTGCCGACAACAGGACACAGAACGCCGTTTATCAGCATCTTTCCCTTTGAGCTGAAATCACGGAAATAACCGTCGGCATAGCCTATCGGTATAACGGCAACTGTCATTTCCTTATCGGCGGTATATGTTCTGCCGTAGCTTATCTGAGTGCCGGCAGGAATAGTTTTGAGCTGTGAAACAACGGATTTTACCGTCATAACGCTTTTCATCTCAAACGGCACTTCAAGCGGATAGTTCGGGCAGTGACCGTAGAGGATAACTCCGGCACGAACGATATCGCCGCCGAACTCGCCGTGATATACTATGCCTCCGCTGTTCTGCGAGTGGATAAGCAGTCCCTTGTCGCTTGCTATCTTCATCAACTTTTCCTGCTGTCTGTTCGTATATTCTATATCCGACGGTTCAAAGCTGTCAGCCGCCGCAAAGTGAGTATACGCCGCTTTGCAGTCAAGCCCGGGCATAGCAAGAATTTCGAGCATTTCTTCTTCGGTGTCAATTCCGACACGGGTCATACCTGTGTTTACCTTTATGTGTACAGGAAGCTTTACGCCCTTGCTTACGGCATAATCGCTGAGCTCCTTTGCATATTGCACACTGCCCGCAGTCTGGGTAATGCCGTATTCGAGCAGTTCGTCAAAATAGTCTTCATCGGTGTAACCGAATGTCAGTACAGTGCCCGTTATCCCATGCTGACGCAGCTTTTCGCCTTCCCAGAGATTTGATACGCCGTAATATTTAACGCCAAGCTCCTGAAGCTTAAGGCATACCGCCTTATCGTCATGACCGTATGCGTTCGCCTTTACCACCGCAAGTATCTCCTTGCCCTTCGCAAGCTTTTTGATCTCATTGTAGTTATGTGTAAGCGCATCGAGGTCGATCTCAGCCCACGCACGCTTTAAAAATCTGTTCATACTATAACCTCTTTACATAAATTAGTAACGGAAAAAGCAGCAGGAATGCAAATCCTGCGACCGAAAAATACACCTTGTTTTTTTTCTCATTTTGTGCTATTATAGTATTATACTATTTTTCTGAGTAAATTTCAAGCCTTCGGAGGTTGATAAAATTGATAAAAAGAAGAAGCAACTGGTACATTTACGCTATAACCTTCATTATTACAGGAGTTCTTGTAGTGCTTGTATCAACTATATTGCTAAACAGCTTTTACGAGTCGCAGAAGAACGACACTACCGTAAATGTTTCACAGCAACAAGGCACTGCTTTTACCCCCGACTCGTCTTATAATTTTTCTGTGCTACTCACTCTCTCGAACGATGCGGACACAGTTCCCGATAAATATATGACCGTGACCTACCGTGCCACAGCAAACACTTTTGTGCTTATGCCGTATCTTCCCGGCACAGAGCTTAACGGCGGCACAATAAAGCAGATATGCGAGCAATCTGGTGAAACAGAAGTAGCAAAACAGCTTTCCGAAAAGACCGGACTTACAATAAACAAATACATACGATTTACAAAATCTACCCTGAGCGAGCTTTTTGATATGGTGGGAAACACAACGCTTACTATCCCGAGTGAAATAAAGTACGAGAACAAGAAGGACAACACCGTTACGGTGATAAAGCAGGGTACGCAGATCTTTACAGCCGACCAGATGTACACTTATCTTACACTTCCGGATTACGGTGTGAAGGACGAGCTTTATCCCTGCAAGGTATCTGCTACGGCTATTTCGGCATTCATCGACCAGAACTTCATCGGAACAGGCGAAAAGACGCTTGCCGAATACATTGATTTTATAATCAATTTTACAAATACAAACATCGAGCAGGGCGACTATGACGCAAAGATAAAGGCTATTCTCTATACCCTTGCCCAGACAAGCTCGAGCATAACCGATTTCTATATACCCTACGGCGAGAAAAACGGCGATAATTACGTAATTGCCGACAACAGCTGGAAAAGCGTCAGACAATCAGCCGGAATAGAGTAAAATACGGTAATTCAAGTTCAATAAACAGGCGGCAGACGGCAGACTATTTTATGCAGTCGCCGCCTTGAATATATCTGTGAAAGGATACGATCTATGAAGAAAGCAAAATCAATTACCGCACTGCTCCTTGCATTATCGATATGTGCAGTGACAGCCTGCAGTTCACAGCCGACAGACAGCTCATCAAAGAGTTCATCTGCCGAAAGCATGGCATCTTCTGAGGCTTCCGAAGCCGCCGACAGCACGACAGCTTCCGACACCTCCTCAGAAGCGTCCGCAGAAAATTCCTCCGACACATCATCAAAGCCCGAAAAGCCTGTCACCGACTTTACGACATATGTTTCTAACACCGTTGTGTCGACCGGCAACAATTTCTATATAGAAAAAGCCGAAAACATAACCTACAGAGCATATCTGCCTGTTGAGCAGTACGGAGAGCTTGAATACAAGTTCTTCTTTACAAATACGGTTGACTCGACCTATGCGAAGGGCAAGGATGCATTTGTCGGTAAAGACGGCGGCACATATACCGTGTCAAACGCTGTTATCGCAGACGGCGGTACAAGCACCGAGGACGAAATCACAAACCGTACACCCGTAACATTCGGCGGTAAGACGACAAAAGAGGTAGCCTCCGATGAAAGCTACTGGAGCGACCCTGTTACAATGAATATCCCCGAGGGTCATTATCTTGTGTGGGAGTGGACGGTATCCGGCGAGGGTATTCCATGCAACAAGATGTCAACCCTTACTTCAACCACAAGCTCTGCCGACGGTGAAACCTTTGCGTACTGCGATGATATCCCGCTCCCCCAGCTTATCGGAGCGAAGAGAGAGGTTAAGCATACAGTAGCCGCGATCGGCGACAGCATAACGCAAGGTTGTCAGACAGAGCTGATGAAATATGAGTTCTGGGCTTCAAAGATATCCGCACAGCTCGGAAGCGATGTTTCTTTCTTCAACTGCGGTCTTGGCTGGGCAAGGGCAAGCGATGCCGCCGCAAACGAGAACTGGCTGTCAAGAGTGTCACAGTATGACACGGTTCTCGTTGCATTCGGCACAAACGATATCATTTCAGGCAAATACGGCGGAAAGAAAAGCACAGCGGAAGAAATAGAGGAATATCTCGACACGATAGTTTCGTATCTTACCGAAAAGGGCTGTGATGTAATACTGTTCAATGCACCTCCTCAGGACTTCAAGAAAACAAATGAGGGCATCAGAACAGCACTCAACGAGAAAATTCCGGCAATTGCCGAAAAATACGGTGCAAAGTTCTTTGACTTTGCTTCTCTGCTCTCGACCGCAGATGAGCCCGCAAAGGCTGTATACGGCGGTCACCCGAACGGCGAGGGCGGCACTGTGGTGGCAGATGCGTTTGTAAAACAATTCGGAAGTCTGTTTGAATAATTAAAAATTTGTATATCATCAAAAACGGCGGTTGCGATACTGCCGTTTTTGTAATTTATACCATCTCATTTCTGCGTTTTTACAGAATATCGTTTTTTTATACGCTCATAATAATAACGCACAGCATATTGATAATAAATATGCCGAACAGCAAAACGGATACAGAAATCCTAATGATCCGAATGAACGAAAGGAAAAAACGGTATGAAAAAGACAGTTGCTATTTTAGCTTCCATAGCCGCTATGAGCTTATGCGGTTTATCAGCGTCTGCGGCAGATGGCGATAACATCATTGACGGTGTGCTTAACGGCGCAGAGGACATTGTAGACGGCGTTGTAAGCGGTGCAGAGGAAATAATCACTCCCGGCGGCTCGACTTCTGTCGATGACAACGGAGATAACGATACTTCAATGCCTGCTACTATCTCCCAGCCAACTCCGGGCGACAGCACAAACAGCACCGGCAATGTAAACACAGGCGCTCCCGCTTTTGAGCTGGCGGCACTCGGCGTGGCGGCAGTAGGCGGTCTTACAGCAATGGCTGTAACTGTACGCAAGAATAACAAGTAACAAAACACAACAAAATGCCCCTGCTTTTATAAGCGGGGGATTTTGATTATTGACAGCGACAGGAAAAGTTCACTGAATTTGCTTTAATTACCATCTCTGCCGTAAAAACGCTGTACAACAGATAAAAAAAGTAGTATAATGATATTTAATGTTGTGTTGTCGGGAGATACCTTTCATTTTATTACGAATAACATTCGGACTATTTCAAATTCATATGCGCCTCTTAATTTTACAAAATACGTTACGCACCGCACCGGACTTACTTGTGAGAAATAATATCTCCGGCATTTTTTATTACCTCATATTTCAGATGCAACTGTTCTTACAGCGAAAGTATATCTGCATTTAAAAAGAGGAAATATCATTATCAAGGAGTAAAAATGGAAAAACAAAAGCATAAACGCAGTTCTTTTTCGGGCAAGCTCGGATTTGTACTTGCCGCCGCAGGTGCATCTGTAGGTCTGGGCAATATATGGAGATTTCCGTATCTTGCGGCAAAATACGGCGGAGGAATTTTTCTGCTGATATATATTATCCTCGCTCTGACCTTCGGATATACAATGATAACCGCCGAAACCGCGATCGGCAGAATGACGCAGAAAAGCCCTGTCGGCGCATACCGCTCATTCGGAAAGTCAAAGTGGCTGACGCTCGGCGGTTGGATAAATGCCGTTATACCGATACTTATAGTGCCCTACTACTCTGTTATCGGCGGCTGGGTCATAAAATATCTGTTTGAATATATAGCAGGAAACAGTGCAGGAGTTGCAAAGGACGGATACTTTACAGAATTTATATCAAGCGGCGGCAGTGCCGAGATATGTTTCCTTATCTTCACGGCGCTTACGGTTGCGGTAATTTTCGGAGGGGTACGAAACGGCATCGAACGTGTATCGAAGTTTATGATGCCTGTGCTTGTTATCCTTTCGATAATGATAACCGCATATTCCGTCACCATGCCGGGCGCACTTGAGGGTGTGAAGTATTTTCTGATACCGAACTTCTCTAACTTCTCGTGGATGACGGTAGTATCCGCTATGGGTCAGATGTTCTACTCGCTGTCGATAGCAATGGGTATTCTGATCACATTCGGTTCTTATATGAAAAAAGACGTTTCGATCGAAAAATCAACTACCAACGTTGAAATATTCGACACGGGCATTGCGATCATGGCAGGACTAATGATAATACCTGCAGTATTTGCTTTTTCGGGCGGCGATCCCGATACATTGCAGGCAGGACCTTCATTGATGTTCATAACTCTGCCAAAAGTATTTTCCGGACTTTCAACAGGAACGTTTGTCGGAATACTGTTCTTCTTCCTTGTTTTATGTGCGGCGCTGACAAGCTCAATTGCGCTTACCGAAAGTGCGGTTTCGACCTTTCAGGATCAGCTCGGATGGGGACGAAAAAAAGCAACTGTAATAGTCACTGTTATTATGGTTGCACTCGGTACATTGTCCTGCCTTGGCTACGGACCGCTCGGCTTTGCACAGATACTCGGAATGCAGATGCTTGATTTCTTTGACTTCCTTACAAACTCGGTAATGATGCCGATAGCGGCTATCGCAACCTGTCTGCTTGTTTCGAGAGTTGTGGGCGTAAAGAAGATTGAAGAAGAAATGACTGCGGAAAACGGCACTTTCAAACGAAAGAAGATATTCAATTTCATGATAAAATATCTGTGTCCCGTATTCGCGGCGATAATTCTTATAAGCTCGGTTGCAAACGCATTCGGCATAATAAAGATGTAGAAAAAATCTCCCGCTTTTCCGGCGGGAGATTTTCGTATATCATATCATTTACGCTTCTCTGTGGTCAATTACACGTTTTGCCTTCTTCTCCGTTCTCGGAAGCGTTCCGACAGGAACAACGGTTATCTTCGGAGTAACACTGAGCCTTGACTTGAACAGTTCCTTTATCGTCTGTCCTGTCGCATCAAAGCTTACTCTGCCCTCTGCTTCAACCGTCACAAGGATAACATCACGGTTGATGCTCTCATCATGTGCTATATTGATGTTATATTCGCTCGATACGCCATCAACCATACCGAGTATCTCTTCGACTTGGCTCGGGAACATATTTACGCCGTGAACCTTGAACATATCGTCACTGCGTCCCTTTACCGTATCAAGTCTTGGATAATGACTTCCGCACTTACAGGGCTCAGGGATAATGCGTGATATATCATGTGTTCTGAAACGCAGGAGCGGTGCGCCTTCCTTTACAAGAGTAGTAATTACTACCTCGCCCTCTTCTCCGTCAGGTACGGGCTTCTCTGTCTTCGGGTCGATTATCTCAATATATATATAGTCGTCCCAGTAGTGCATACCGTCATCTTCGATACAGCTGATACCTATACCGGGTCCGTATATTTCGGTAAGACCGTAAATATCGTATATTTCAACGCCAAGCTCAGTTTTTATGTAGTTACGCATCTTATCGCTCCAACGCTCAGAGCCGAAAATACCCTTTTTAAGATAAATCTTATCGCGCATATTGCGTTTGTTTATCTCCTCGGAAAGAAGTAAAGCGTAAGAAGATGTTGCCGTAAGAACCGTCGATTTAAGGTCTACCATCATCTGAAGCTGTTTATCTGTGTTGCCCGGTCCCATCGGGATAGCCATAGCTCCGAGCTTTTCACAGCCGGCCTGAAAACCTATGCCCGCCGTCCACAGACCGTATCCTGCCGTGATCTGTATGCGGTCTTTATCGGTGATACCTGCCATTTCATAGCAACGTGCTATCATCAACGCCCAGTCATCAACGTCCTTTGCTGTATAAGGGATAATTACAGGCTTACCTGTCGTACCGGAAGACGAGTGGATACGCACTACCTCTTCATCCGGTACTGCCTGTATCCCGAGCGGATATGCATATCTTAAATCCGCCTTGCTCGAGAAAGGAAGCTTCTCAAAATCCTCCTGACTTGATACGCCGTCAATTCCTGCATCTCTGTAAATTTTCCCGTAATAGCTGTCCGTTTTGATAAGTCTTTTTATCTGCGCGTCAACCATCGCCAGCTGTTTTTCATTGAGCTTCATACTTTTTGCCCTCCTCATATCCTGCATAAAATGCCGCTTTATTTGTTTCGATAAACTTCTGCGGTACACGCTTTTCTATCTCGGCGAGTATCGTTTCCTTTGATATACCGAGCCTTCCTGTTCCCGCCGCAACGCCAAGTATCGCTATATTGAAATATCGCGACGAACCGAACGGTTCGCATATCTTCTTTGCGTCTATGACAACGCAGCCGCATTTATTTTGCAGATATTTTATCATCTCGGTTCCGTCATAGCCTGTGTTCATAAGTGACTCTGTAACAGGCTTTACAGGTACGCTGTTTACTATTACAACGCCGCCCTTTTTAAGGTACGAAAGATTGCGGACTGCTTCTGCCGGCTCAAATGCAAGTATCATATCCGCTGTACCGCCGGGGATAAGAGGAGAATAAGCCTCGCCTATCCTTACATGGCTCGTTACCGAGCCGCCGCGCTGTGCCATACCTATAGTTTCTGCAGAATGCACCGCGCTGCCTTCAATCATAGCAGATGCCGCTATTATTTTCGATGCAAGGACTGTTCCCTGTCCGCCGACACCGCAGATAAGTATGTTCTTATTCATCAGCTCCACCTCCTATAGCGTTTACGGGGCATACCTGACTGCAAAGTCCGCAGCCTGTGCAAAGTCCGCTGTCGATCGTCACCTTACCGTCTGCAATAATAAGTGCAGGACAGCCGATCTCACGGATACACTTCTTACACTGTACGCACTTATCCGAAATACTGCATTTAGCGGTAGGCTTTGATATCGCGATACAGGGCGATTTGAATATTACAGCCTTTACACCCGGGATATCTGCACATTCCTGCACAGCCTTTACCGATGCGTCAAGGTCGAGTGGATTTACAGTAACTACCTTTTTCACGCCGATGCCCTCAAGCACCTTTGCAATGTCAACTTTATCGACTATCTGACCCATAAGGTTTCTGCCAATTCCCGGGTGGGGCTGATGACCTGTCATAGCCGTTGTCGAATTATCAAGCACACACAGCACCATATCCGCGTTATTGTAAACCGCATTTACAATGCCTGTCATACCCGACGCGAAGAAAGTCGAGTCGCCGACAAAGCCGAAGCATACGCCGTCATTATCCGTCCAATGGAAGCCCTGCGCCATAGTAATGCCCGCACCCATGCAAAGACAGGTGTCGACCATATCAAGCGGCATTGCATTTCCGAGCGTATAACAGCCGATATCTCCGCAAAAATAAGCCTTTCTGCCCTTCATAGCCTGCTTTACCGCATAGAATGAAGCGCGGTGTGGACAGCCCGCACAAAGCACAGGCGGACGTATCGGCAGTTCGGGAGCATCGGACATATCATAGCCGCTCTTTGCGCACTGAGTACCGAGGAAATCGCTCAGAATAACCGCCGCCTTGTCTGCACTAAGCTCTCCGCTTGGCTGAACCTTTCCGTCAAGCTTTCCCGAAACCCTGAGCTGTAAGTGGTGCTTGCCCGCAAGCTTCAATATCTGCTCTTCTATAAACGGGCTGAGCTCTTCTATACAGAGCACCTCATCTACTCCGTCAAGTGCCGAGAGGACAAGCTCCTCGGGGAAAGGATAAGCTGTTGCAAGCTTTATAAGCTTTATATCGGGATAATCTTTAAGATATTCCTTGGTGTAAGCATAGCTGATGCCCGATGTGATAACAGCCCTTTTTGAATTTCCGCCCTCGACCGTATTACCGCGGTAGCCCGAAAAATCCTTGCCGATCTCAACGTTGCGCTTTTCTATCATTGCGTGGTTCGCAAATGAAAGTCGCGGGAAGATAACCCACTTCTTAGAGTCCTTTATAAAGCCCTCATATTCCTTAGAACCGGCATATTCGGGCGTTTCAACAGATGCATACGCATGACAGACACGGGTCGTCGGTCTGAACAGGACAGGCGTTTTGTACTTTTCGGAATACTCAAACGCGTCCTTTATCATGCTGAATGCCTCTTCCGGTGATGACGGGTCAAACACCGGTATGCGGCAGAAGTCCGCAAATCTTCTTGTGTCCTGCTCTGTCTGTGATGAGATAGGACCGGGATCATCGGCGGATACTATCACCATTCCGCCCTTTACGCCGACATAAGCGAGCGACATCAGCGGGTCAGCCGCAACATTAAGTCCGACCTGCTTCATAGTCACCATAGCTCTTGCACCGCTGTATGCCGCGGCCGCCGCTACCTCCATAGCGGCTTTTTCATTTACCGACCACTCTATATGTACTCCGTCATGCGGGTATTTAGAGATAGTTTCGAGTATTTCGGAGGACGGTGTTCCCGGATATCCCGCAACAAGATTTACTCCTGCCGCAAGCGCTCCGAGTGCAATAGCACCGTTTCCCATTACATATTCCTGCATATGAAAATTTTTCCTTTCGGGGATTTGTATATACACTCTTATTATAACATATGTGTCAATAGCTGATAAAACAGCCTCTGCATAAAAGCAGAGGCTTACATAAATTCAGTTATTCTCAGACAAAGTGATGCTGTCAGTACTTTTTCCTTCGGTTTCAAAAATAACTATTTCATTTTTACCTTTTTTCAGAAGCGGAGCCGGAATATACAGCTTTTTCTGAGGGCCTATATCCCAAAATCTGCCGAGATTGAATCCGTTAATAAACGCAACACCCTTTCCGAAACCATCGGTATCCAGAAATGTATCAGCTGTTTCACTTATTTCAAATTCAAATTTATAAAATGCCGGTACACCGTCATTGTAACCACGGTTATAGTCTATCCTGCCAAGCTGATTTTCATCAAGTGAAAGTGTGAACATTTCAAATCCATACTGCCTGTGATCGTTAATTCTTACTCCGCCGAGAACACCCTTGCGCTGACACTCAAGTCCTGTGCCAAAGTTGACTCTGCCGATATTCTCGACAAGTAGATCGGTTATCCCGCCCGCGGATTTTTCAGCGATTTCAAACTGTTCGCCTATCGTTTCGTCAAAAGCCGTAAACGCATATTTGCCGTTTCTGAAGCATTGTACTCTGTCTGCGGTATTTTCGCATCTCACAGTGCTGACTGTTTCATTTTCCCCGATATGTAATCTGTAAAGAACATAACCGTAATAGCAGTCCAGTTCCTCAAAGCTCAGCGGGTACACCGACTTTACCGGGTCTGAGATACTGTCAAGTGTGCTGAAAAGATCGGTTTTAGCGGTGCATCGGATTTCTCCGTATCCCAAACGTCTTATTTGTGTTGTAAGCGGGACTTCATTTATATCGTTATAACGAGAAATCACCTCTTTGCACTTTTCGTATTTTTCGGTTATTCGACCATCTTCTGTCAAGGGTGCATCATAATCATACGATGTCACTATGCCTGTTTTTTTCTCATTGTTCTTTCCGGACATAAACCCGAAATTTGTTCCGCCCTCGAACATATAGAAATTCATACTGCCATTTTTGAGCAGAATATCAAGTTCTTGAGCTGCCTTTTCAGGTGCTGTGATATTGTGTTCCTCGCCCCAGACGTCAAACCAGCCGTTCCAGAATTCCATACACATGAGCGGCTTATCTTCTCCGATAAAACGCCGCATTTCACCAAACTGCCATTCAGCAGAAGAGCCGAAATTGCCGGTCGGCAATGCACCGTCAACCATACCTGATTTGAAAACAAATTCACTCCACGGACCATCAGATGTCACAAACGGTACAGTTATGCCATACTTACGCATAGTATCTCTCAGAAACTCAAGATATGATGTGTCATTTCCATAATAGCCATACTCATTTTCGATCTGCATCATAATTATATTGCCGCCATTATCGATCTGATAAGGTGCAAGCTTGGGCATAAGAACGCTGTAATAACTTTCCACTGCATTAAGGTACGGCTTGTAGGAGCATCTCAGACGCATTGCACGGTCTTTTAACAACCACGCAGGCAATCCGCCGAATTCCCACTCTGAACAGATATACGGCGACGGTCTGATAATCATATAAAGTCCGAGTTTATCGGCAAGCTCTATAAAACGGCAGATATCATGCATTCCGTTCCAATTGAAATTTCCTTTTTCAGTTTCGTGAAAATTCCACGGAATATACGTTTCAACTGTATTGCATCCGATATTTACAAGCTTTTCAAGCCTGTCCTGCCAATATTCCGGTACGGTGCGGAAATAATGTATTGAACCCGAAATTACCTTGAACGGTTTCCCGTACAAATAAAACTTATCTCTTATCTCAAATCTTGACATAATATACCCTCCTGATTATCAATCTTTCTTCTTTTTCATTTTTGCTATCGCAACGCCTACACCGACCGCTACAGCCGCAACAGCCGCTCCCACCGCTACAGGAACTACAGGGAACGTGTTTTCGTCGTTGTCGGCACTTGCGCTCTCTGCACTGTCAGACGATGAGCTGTTATTGGTATTACTGCTTTCGGCAGGCTCTGAGCCTTCAACTACGGAAGAATTTACTTCTTCGGCAGACGATGAAACAGTTTCTTCTGTTGTCGGCTTTACCGCCGCATAATCGTAAAGCACCTGTGCCGCATCTATCGAGCACTTGCCGCCGGTTACTGCGAGCTTGAGCGTGTGCTTGCCCTGCTCAAGTCCGTTTATCACAATGAATGCCTGTCTGTTTGCGGTCTTAGACAGCTCATAGCCCTCTTTGATGCTTTTATCATCAACGGATACGTTGATCGTTCCTTCGCCGCTCTGCATACCTGTGAGTATTATTCCCGTGCCCTCAAAATCCACAGTCAGGGACGCACACTCAGTTCCGTGCGAGAGCGTACGTCTGAAGTTCTTGAAGCTGTCCATGGTGTTGTGCTCCCAGCCGTCCGCGCTGTATGTGAATATCGCATCGAGATTGTCGTACTTATTGACACAGGGCTGAACCGTATCGGTAGCTTCAACCTCTACATTGTCAAAGCAGCAGTTGTTGTACGAGCTGTACAGCGCCGCTCTTCCCGAACCAAAGCCCGCGTTTTCCGCCTTGAACTCAGTTATCTTGATATCATCAACATACACTGTTATAGCGTTATACAGTGCCGAGATCTTTATATTGTGCCATTTTGTCGCGTCAAAACCGCTTATCTTGCCGGTATCGATCTTACGCTTGTCGCCAAACAGTATCCATATGCCGCTTTCGTTGAGCGTAACGCTGTAGCCGCTCTTGCCGCTGTCGGCAAGACTGTATCTGAGTCCGACACCCGCATAGCTTCCCTCGCCGTCTGTCATTATGTCGGCGCTTACGCTGTAGTTATACCAGCGGTCGTCACCGAAGTTTGTAGTCGGGTTAGGCGTTCCGCCCCACTCTTCGGCTTTGATATCTGCGGTTATCTTCTGCATGAGCACCTTTTCGCCGTCCTTGTCGGTAACCTCAAATGCGCCGCCCTCATCGGTAGTATAAAGCGGAGCGTTTCCTCTTGAAGCAAGGAACTCATCGGAATAACCGAAATCATCTGTGTACGGCAACGAAAGTAACGTATTGCTGCTTTCCTGCGGCACATCAAATTCAGGCTCTGATATATTCAAAGTTGATACAGTTATCATCGAATACGGCTTTATTGTAACCGAATACTTGCCGTTTTCGGGTATAACTGTCGAGATCTTCTTAAAGTAATTTGCGTTGTACTCCTGACCCTCATCAGGACCTCTTGTTTCCCAGACGTATACTTCATTATCCGCTTTTGCGAGGTTTGTTACCTCAAAGTTATAAGTTATAGGCTCTGATGTCGTGTTTGTAATTATCGTGCTGTAGTCGCCGTCATTACTGCAAGCGGTTATATAGCTGTACTTTGCATCGACCAGTGCATGACCGTCACCGCCCGCCTTTGCATCGCTGTAGCAAGCGTCAAATATGAAGCTCCAGCCTTTATCCATAAACTGCGAGAAATGCAAATTCATAAAATAACCGCTGTCAAGAGTATAATATCCGTTCCACGGCGTATTTGCGTTTATAAGCTGTTTCTGACAGTAGGTAACGCCGTCATAATATCCCGCGACCGCAGGCTGATATTCGTACAGCGTCATATATCCGCCGCTTACCATTGTTATCATACGGTTAGCAACATCAAACACGCCGTTAAGTCCGGTAAGTCCCGAGTTTCCCTCGTCATAGCGATATACCGACTGTGCGTAGGTCATAGGTGAGCTTCCCTCGGAAAACCATAATTCCTTGCCGTATTCCTCCGCAAGCTTTTTTGTAGTATCATCAGCAAAGCTTGTGTAGTGAGAACCGATCACATCGACCGCATCACACAGCTCCTTATTCTTCATCATCAGCCTTGATATGCCCCAAGTGCCGCATTCGTCCGCCGCAACTATCTTGATTTTTGAGTAGTCATACGGACAGTCCTTTTCGCTTTTAAGCGTTTTTGAAAGATATACGATCCAGTCGGCGTCAACAGAACGCTCATTTCTGTTAGCACTTACATAATCGAACACAAGACCGTATGTTTCGTATGCCGCGTCAAGCGTCTGCTTATACCACTTGTATCTTGCCGCGTACACGTCTTTGGCATCGGTCACCCAGCGCGGCTCGCTCCACCACAGCATATCAAGCGTTACATCGGGGTTTATCTTCTTGATATCAGCCGCAAGCTGAAAACCCGCACCTCTTGTAACGTCAGCCTTCTCGTCCTCATATCTCATAGTCGTAGGCTCAGTGCCCGATGAAGTATTGACATCAGAGCCCATCTCGACCTTGAAATGTGTAAATTTCAGTCCGTTCTTGCCGTACATATATTGGAGTATCTGATTATAGCTTTCGGGATTTTTCTCCTTGTAATCTATAAGCAGTCTTGATGAGCCGTTACAGCTTATCATTCCCTGACCGCGGTAAAGAAAGTTTTCATTAGTATTTGCCGTACTTCCGTCAACTTTGATATTCACAGTATCACCTCCACTGTTATTTTCTGCGTATACCGCATTTGTGCCTGCGCACATCATCGCCGCACTGATAACAAGTGCGGAAATTCGTTTTAAAATGCTCATAAATGCACCCCTCTCCGATATTTAAATCACAATAATAATATATATCGGAAAGGGACTTGAAGTCAATCTTAAATTAGTGACAATTCTAACTTTTTGAAACTAAAATCAATACCGGGCAGTATTTAAACCGGATCGCTCTAAATTATATTACCTCTGTTTTTCCTGAACTCAGACGGTGAAACTCCCTCATATTTTCTGAACACTATACCGAAATAGGTCGGACTTGTATATCCCAGTCTTTGCGAAAGCTCAGCCACAGGGATATCAGAGTCGAGGAGCATAGTCTTTGCTTTTGAAACCTTAACGCGGGCGACATATTCCATAGGTCGCATATCAAGCCGCTGTCTGAAAACCCGCCCGAAGTACTGCGGTGATACGCCCGAAAGATCTGCAAGCTCTCCGAGCGTTATGTCTGCGCCTGAATGCTCGTTTATGTATCGCACCGCCTCGTCCACTATATTGCTTCCTGTACTGCCGTCAGCGCTTCTTCCGTCAAAAATACCCTTAGCCTTAAGCACAGCGTTGTATATGAGCAGTGAGCATTTTTCACTGTTGTGCAGATTATCTGACGCAAGCGATAATATCCGCTCAAATAATTTCACGAAAGCGGAAATATCCGCGCCTGCGGCAATCATTTCGCCCTCAAAGCCCATATTTTGCATAATGTCCGCAAGCTTATCTCCCCTGAATACCATCCAGCAGGTAGTCCAGTCATCTTGCGCGGGATAATATTCGTGCGGCAGTGCGGGCGGAAGATACAACAGAGAGTTCTTTTCAAGGATATATCTTTTCTCACCGACCCGAAGTACGCCGCTCCCCTTTGCAGTGAACAGGAACTGGTGCGAGGTAAGCCCTTTATCGCGCTTTACATGAAACTCAGGCTCTGTCCTGCCAATTCCCGACAGATAGAAAGGAAGACGTGTTTCATTGCCTAAAACAGGATATACGGCACTGTACATTTTCTCACCCCCGAAGTGCTTTATTATTGTTATTATTATATCATACGAAACAACCACACGCAACCGCCGCATTCTCAGGTAAACAAAAACCGGGCATCGATTTTCACACCGATGCCCTTTCATAACTATTGGATCTTACTTTTTCCGAGTTCCGTTATCTGACTAACGTCCTCCCGCTCACATTTCCGTAATTACCATAAAGCGCAGTCTTACCGCTCATATGATAAGCGCGAACCCTGAACTTATAAGCAGTATTCTTAGCAAGTCCTGCTTTTCTGAATGTAGTCGTGTTGCCGTTTGTGATCTTAGCAACTCTTACCCACTTTCCGCCCTTGTACATTTCTACTATGTAGCCCTGTGCGGAAGCGTTCTTAGCCCAGTTCACTCTTAAAGCGTCCTTAGACTTGCCGCCGATTTTAACACCTTTCATCACGGACGGGTTTGTTCTTGCGGTCACGGTAGCACTGTAATTGCCGTAAAGCGCTGTCTTACCGCTCATCTTATAAGCTCTTACTCTGAACTTGTACACAGTCGAAGCCTTAAGACCCGCTTTCCTAAACGTTGTGGTGCTGTTATTTGTTATTTTACCAACGCGTACCCACTTATTGCCCTGATACATTTCAACAATATATCCGTCAGCAGATGCATTCTTAGTCCAGTTGATGCGCAACGCGTCAGCCGCTCTGCCGCTGAGCTTTGCGCCTGTCATAACAGACGGATTTGTTCTTGCGGCAACAGTCGCGCTGTATGCGCTGTAGACCGCAGTTGTGCCACACATCTTGTATGCCTTAACTCTGAACTTGTATACGGTAGAAGCCTTAAGACCTGCTTTCCTAAATGTAGTCGTGCTGTTGTTTGTAATCTTGCCGACACGCGCCCACTTGCCGTTCTGAAACATTTCAACAATATATCCGTCAGCACTTGCATTCTTAGTCCAGTTTATTCTCAGTGCGTCTGCGGCTCTGCCGCCGAGCTTAGCGCCTGTCACCTTGGCAAGCGTAAGTTTTACTATTGTTGCAGTTTCAACCTTGCCGCAATTTGAGCAAATTCTTGACTTGAAACCTGATGATATATAGGTAGCGGATTTTATTGTTTTCCATGATCCGTATGAGTGCTTATCACAGTCAAGAATTTCATATTCAAAGTAATTTCGTTTTGCGTAACGCTCGCCTGCAGTATCACTATAGCAATAAATTTTGAAATCACTTTTTTTAGTAAATTCAAGCCCCCATTTTTCAGAAGGTTCATACTGATATCCCATAGGATTTGTATGATATCCGTAACAGTCAATATATAACACGCTATTTGGTATTGTTATCGACTGTAGCGAATCACAGTCTATAAATGTAGAATCGTATATGCTGAGCAGGTAATTTGGCAATCTTACTGATTCAAGTGAAGTACAACCCCAAAATGCGGAGCTACATATATACATGACGTTATCCGGGATATTTATGCTGACCAGCGCTTCACAACCGGAAAATGCTCCACCTGCTATACCGACTATCTCTTCACCGATTTTAACATTTGTTGCCGACTCATCACAGCCAATTATCCATTTTCCGGCATATTTTAATGTTGTTGTTTGATTATCCTCAAATGGGGTATCGTCAAACACTGCTTTACCTATATATATCAAACTATCGGGTATATTTACACTTGTCAAGGATTTACAACGCAAAAAAGCCCAATCTCCTATACTTTTAACTTTACTTGGTATTGTTATATTAACAAGCGAAGTTTCCAGGAAAGCAGAACTGCCAATACTTATTAAGTCAACCGGCATTGTAATTTTTTTCAGAGATGTGCAACCTTCAAACGCACTTGTGCCTATGCTTGTTATATGAGTAGATAAACGCAAATCCGAAAGAGAACCGCAATTATAAAATGCATATCCATCAATTATCTTAACACTATCCGGTACGTAAACCGATTGCAAATTATCGCAATATCTAAATGTATAGCTCTCAATTTTAGTAACGCCATATGGTATATTTATTTTTTTTAATGCTCTGCAATAATCAAAAGCACCTTCGCCAATGTAGCGAACGCTATCAGGAATAGTGATTGTTTCAAGTTTGTCACAAAAATCGAAAGTATGACTTTCAATTCTTGTAATACCTTCAGGAATGTTTAACGATATGATATCAGCAAATTCAAAGGCTCTCGATCCGATTATTTCGCAGTTCTTTGGTATATCTAAAGTTTCTATACTTGTACCAGAAAACGCACTGTCACCGATATATTTTATACTATCCGGAAGTGATATCGTGCTTAGTGAATAACAACTCTCAAATGTAGAATCCGCTATTCCGACAGTATTCTTTTTGATCGAAATTGACGTAGCATCACTATTGCATTCGACTACCCATTTTCCGACATATTTTTCAGGTGTTTCTTGGCTTTCTGTAATAGTTGTATTGGAAAATGCATCTTTGCCTATATATCTGACGCTTTCGGGAATGTTTATTGAAACAATTGAACAATTGCTGAATGCGGACTCAGCTATACCGACTGTGCCATTCTTTATAACAGCAGATGTTACAGTTTTATCACACTCTATGATCCATTTGCCGATATATTTGATATCGGATTTTTGATTTTCTATCACCGGCATATCGCTAAACGTACTGCGTTGTATTACAGATACGCTATCAGGTATTTCGACATTCGTTAAAGACGGTGGTGCTGAGTAACGAATACTATTCGAATAGTAATATATTTCCTTTACTCCTTCATTGATCTTCATTTTAGTCAATGATGTGCAGCCGGCGAAAATACCTATATTCAAGCGTTCTATATTACCCGGTATTTCAATACTTTCGAGTGAAACACAGTCGTGAAAAGCATCATCGCTTATCCATTTAACGCCATCAGGTATATTTATGCTTTTCAGTGATGAACAGTTATAAAACGATCTGAAAATCGTATCTACTTTCTCCGGTATTGTCACTTTTTCTATAGTACTTTCATTACCAAAGGCAAAATCTTCAATTCGCGTCACAATATGTCCGTTGATAGTATCAGGTATCTTGACTTCTTTAGCGTTACCATGGTAACCGGTAATCATAGCTGTCCCGTCATTAGCTAATTCGTAGTCAAAATCCCCATAAATCTCCGCACCCGCCGCAACAGCGCACACCACCGCCATAACCGCGAAAGCCGCCAGTGTCAAAAGCCACTTTTTAAGTTTCATAAATACTTACCTCTTTCTTTTTAAAATATAAAAAGGCACAGTCCACCCATTGCGGACTATGCCTTTATTACCATATTGAATTTTACGCAAGAGTTTTGTGCATTACTTACAGAGGTGCTTTTATAGAGCCCCCCCCCATTTACATAAATTGGTATTTACTGTCTTACACATATCTCTCACCTTTATTTCAACGACCTTAACCTTTTGCTTTCGATATGATAATTATATCACTGTTGCTATAACTTGTCAAGCAGGTTTGGATCTGTAATGGTATCCGGTTGATTTGGTTATTGATGTGTGGTGAGATTTTATCTGTATACGTTATGCTTCGAATGTTGAATGTTACAAAAAGACGGTCGCCAAACAGCGACCGCCTGATCTGTATATTGAGTTAAGTTATTGCTCGGATAGTGTAATTAAGCCTTCAGCGCTTCCTCAACAGCAACAGCGCAAGCAACTGTAGCGCCAACCATGGGGTTATTACCCATACCGATAAGACCCATCATCTCAACGTGTGCGGGAACTGAAGAAGAACCTGCGAACTGAGCGTCAGAGTGCATACGACCCATTGTATCTGTCATACCGTATGAAGCAGGGCCTGCTGCCATGTTATCGGGGTGGAGTGTACGACCTGTACCGCCGCCTGATGCAACTGAGAAGTACTTCTTACCCTTTTCAACGCATTCCTTCTTATATGTGCCTGCAACGGGGTGCTGGAAACGTGTGGGGTTAGTTGAGTTACCTGTGATAGAAACGTCAACGCCTTCCTTCCACATGATTGCAACGCCTTCTGTTACATCGTTAGCGCCGTAGCAGTTAACCTTAGCACGAAGACCGTCAGAGTAAGACTTACGGAATACTTCCTTAACCTCACCTGTGTAGTAGTCCATCTCAGTTTCAACGTATGTGAAGCCGTTGATACGAGCGATGATCTGAGCTGCGTCCTTACCTAAACCGTTGAGGATAACACGCAGGGGTTCCTTACGAACCTTGTTTGCCTTTTCAGCGATACCGATAGCGCCTTCAGCAGCTGCGAATGATTCGTGACCTGCGAGGAAGCAGAAGCACTTTGTATCTTCTTCAAGGAGCATCTTGCCTAAGTTACCGTGACCAAGACCAACCTTACGCTGATCGGCAACAGAACCGGGAATGCAGAATGCCTGTAAGCCTTCGCCTATAGCAGCGGCAGCATCAGCGGCTCTCTTGCAGCCCTTCTTGATAGCAATAGCACAGCCTACTGTGTAAGCCCACTTAGCGTTTTCAAAGCAGATAGGCTGAATGCCTTCAACGAGCTTGTAGATGTCAAGACCCTTAGCCTTGCAGATCTCTGCACATTCTTCAATAGAGCCTATACCATAGTTCTTTAAAACAGCGAGAATCTGGGGTTCACGTCTGTCATATGATTCAAATAAAGCCATTGTTATTTCCTCCTTACTGCTTTCTGGGATCGATGATCTTTACAGCATCATTAACACGGCCGTACTGACCCTGTGCCTTTTCAAATGCTGTGTTGGCATCGTCACCATTCTTGATGAATTCCATCATCTTGCCGAAGTTAACGAACTTGTAGCCGATGATCTCATCATCTTCATTGAGTGCAAGACCTGTAACATAACCGTCTGTCATTTCAAGGTAACGAGGACCCTTCTTGAGAGTACCGTACATTGTACCTACCTGTGAACGAAGACCCTTACCAAGGTCCTCAAGACCTGCACCGATTGCAAGACCGTCCTCTGAGAAAGCACTCTGGCTTCTGCCGTAAACGATCTGGAGGAAGAGTTCTCTCATTGCTGTGTTGATAGCGTCACAAACGAGGTCAGTGTTAAGTGCCTCGAGAATTGTTCTGCCGGGAAGAATTTCAGCTGCCATAGCTGCGGAATGTGTCATACCTGAGCAACCGATAGTTTCAACGAGTGCCTCCTGGATTACACCATCCTTAACATTTAAAGACAGCTTACATGTACCCTGCTGGGGTGCACACCAGCCGATACCGTGTGTAAAACCGGAAATATCCTTGATTTCCTTGGCCTTAACCCACTTTGCTTCTTCCGGAATGGGAGCTGCGCCGTGCGCTACGCCCTGCTTCACGGGACACATAGTTTCAACTTCATGTGAATACGTCATAACAGTTGTAGACTCCTTTCAAATTTTCGTGACCGTAGCCTGAGCTTGTCCCGGTCACCGGTAGTTCTTTGCCGGGAAATACCCGAAACATACAAATATATTATATACTATTCTCTCTCCGTTTTCAAGGGATTTTCTTAATTTTTTCGGTTAGCTATAGCTAACTTTTCTCACAACCATGCGCTTTCGTAGATTTGTAAGAATATAGTAAACCTGTAGTTTGCGTTTACAACCGAATATGAATTTGAAGCTTCGCATTTGCACAACACATGAATTTGCACATATAAAAATGAGCACCGATATAAATCCGATGCCCATTTTTTCTAACTATTCAGTAGCAATTATTTTGCCGCTGTCTTCCCGCTCACACTTCCGTAATTACCGTAAAGTGCCGTCTTACCGCTCATATAGTAAGCCTTTACTCTGAACTTATAAGCAGTATTCTTTGCAAGTCCCACTTTCCTGTAAGTAGTAGTGTTGCCGTTTGTTATCTTAGCAACTCTTACCCACTTTCCGCCCTTGTACATTTCTACTATGTAGCCCTGTGCGGAAGCGTTCTTTGTCCAGTTTACTCTGAGTGCGTCCTTAGCCTTACCCGCTATCTTAACACCCTTAACAATCGAAGGATTTGTCCTTGCGGTTACAGTAGCGCTGTAGTCACCATAGAGCGCTGTCTTACCGCTCATCTTATAAGCCCTGACTCTGAACTTATACACAGTCGAAGCCTTAAGTCCTGCTTTTCTGAACGTTGTAGTACTGTTGCTTGTTATCTTAGCGGCTCTTACCCACTTGCCGCCCTTGTACATCTCAACAATGTAACCATCGGCTGTGGTGTTCTTAGTCCAGTTGATGCGCAGCGCGTCAGCCGCTCTGCCGCCGAGCTTTGCGCCTGTCATTACAGACGGATTTGTTCTAGCGGCTAACTCAGTGCTATAAGCACCATAAGCGACTGCCTTACCCTCCATCTTGTACGCTCTGACTCTGAACTTGTATACAGTCGAAGCCTTAAGACCGCTTGCTCTGTAGGTCGTTGTGGCATTGCTTGTTATCTTTGCGACACGCACCCACTTGCCGCCCTTGTACATCTCAACAATGTAACCGCTGGCATTCGCATTCTTTGTCCAGTTTACACGGAGCGCGTCAGCCGCTCTGCCGCCGAGCTTAACGCCTGTAACCTTTGCGAGCGTGAGCTTAGCTGTGTAAGTATCCTTGTAGCTTGTACCGCAAACTGAGCACTTGTGAAGCGTATAGCCCTTTGCTGTATATGTGGGCTTAACTACTGTATTCACATACTTGTGAGCTGTTTTTGCTATTGTCTGTGTTTCAACCTTACCGCAACCCGAGCAGGTTCTTGTCTGAGTACCCTCTGCCGTGCAGGTTGCCGCCTTGGTGATCTTCCAGTCGCCGAATGAGTGCTTGCCTGTCGCGGGTACTGTTTCCTGTGCCTTGATTACCGTGTTGCAGACTGAGCAGTGCTTGCCCTCAGTAAGTCCGGGCTCTGTGCAGCTAGGAGCAACAGCCGCGTCAATTACTACCTTGTGACCCTTTCCGGGTATAACCGTTATATCCGTCTTAGCGTCACAGCGTGTGCAGTGGTGCGACTTAGAGCCGTCATTGCACGCCGCCTCAACATCTACAGTCCACTGGTCCGAATAGTCATGTCCTGTTGCGGTTGTCCGGCGTGTTTCGGTTTCTCCGCAGACTTCACATGTTCGTGACTCCTCGCCGTCTTCCGTACAAGTACTTTCGGTTACTGTCACCCATTCGCCGAACACATGGCAGGTGCTTACCTCAAGCGTTTCATAATCGCCGTAGCCTGTTTCACTGCCATAATTTTTAAACGCTCTTATTCTGAACTCGTATTTTGTTAATTCCGTAAGTCCGCTGACCATATACTTACCGACCGAGCCGTCATTCAAAGTCGCTATCTCTTCCCACTCGTCACCGACAAGCTGTTCAATAGCAACTCCGCAGTTTTCCGTAATGCCGTTCCATTTCAATGTCAGTCCGTTCTTATTTATATCCGTTGCCGAAAAATCGTTGAACTTCTCATCAAACATGAGCGATATCCACTGTGTAGCCGTATTGTTGTAGTCGTAATACTCGTCATTGTCACTGATAACCGTTGCCGTTATCTCTTCACTGAATTTGCCCTCCGGTACAAGCTCGGACTCGTCAAGCTCGGCGATCTTTGATTCATTGAACGAAATATCATCAAAGTGTCTGCTGAGTATCTCCTTACCTGTGCTGTCAAATACCTTCAGCGTTCCGCCTGTTACAACATCGGTGTTGTTGAGAACGGTAAAGATAAGCGAATGGTTTTCACCAAACTTATACTCTTCCGTTTTCACCTCAAGATCTGATTTAGTAAAGTCAAGACTGTACCTGTTGTTTTCAGGCGTTCTGTCACTTTCAAGATCAGCGTCAAGAGCTTCATCTGTAAGCACCGATGGATCGGAAGGCTCTGCTACCGTAACATAGATCTTCTTGCCGATACAGTTGTCGTCCGGCTGGATAAGCAAGGTGCATTCCGACGTTTCACCGGGCTCTATATTAAGGTTGTCCAGTGTATAGGTGTTTATCGTGTTCATCTGCTCATCAGATATTCTGAACGCTACCGTCTGCACCGTTTCCGAGCCGTTGTTAGTAAGCGATACATCTATCGGTATCTGCGAGGAATTGACAAGATACGCCGGATCAAAATCGATATAGTTGACTTGTATATCGTTGACCGTTTTTATCTGTACCGAATACAGCTTTCTCTGACCGCTGTAAGTTTCATCGTCACAGGTGCTGTAGAATACATCGTAACCGTCAGAACCTGCATAGACAACATTACCGTCTGTTGTCGAATAAAGGTATGGCATAGTCCATGCTGTGCCGTTATAATTCATCACATATAAACCGCTCTCTGACTGATTCACACTGTCGAAGTAATATATGGTGTTGTCGTCAAGCACTCCGAAGCAGTTGCCAACAACCTTATCGGTACTGATTACAGAATCCGTATTCTCTGAATTGAGATAACTCAGCTTTCCGCCATTGCTCCACAGCAACATACCATATTTTTTATCACTGAATGCAATACTGTCTATATCGCCCTCTGCAACAAGATTTGTTTTACTGCCGTCGGAAGAAGTGATGTAAAGCTGTATATCGTCTGTAGTCGTCAGATCGCCGTCCTTATCAACAGTATAGGCTATATAACTGTTGTCTGACAGCTTACCGACATCAGCCGAAAGAACATTTCCGATTTTCGGTTTTACTTCTGTTACATTCTCTCCGTCATAAATAACAATGCTGTTATTATCGGTATTGCCGAACGGATTACCGTCCTCGTTATTTACCCATACTGCAAGATTTCCGTCAGTTTTCGGAGCAAAGCTGTATCCCTCTTTGCTGTATATCATATTCGTGTTTTCAAACTTCATCGTATCGGGATTGAATTTTGAAACTGCGATACCGATATTATCCGTTATTTCACTGTTGGCGGCGTCATCGGTAAACTCCTTTGTCGCCTGCTGATATATAAGGAATATATCGTCACCGCTCTTATACAGCTTCGGTGCAAGCTCGCTGTACACGCTGTCATTTATTCTTTCAGGCGCGCTCCATTCACCATCCCTATAGACGGATGTTACAATATAGCTCTGATTGTTTATACCACGGCTTTCATCGGTATTGACCGTTGCAAGTATCGTCATATCTCCTGAAGTCAAAATATCCGATGTAGAAAACTGCGACATATTCCCGGCAATAAGACCATTATTGCTGTTTGTAAATTCTGCAGACGCACTTTCTTTTACAATATTGTAATTGTCTATATCAAGTATTTCTTCTATCGGCTCTTGCTGACTTTGCGCCGCATAAGCGATACTGTTCAACACATCAATACGGCTGTCTATTGTAGCTGTCATCGTACTTTGCGGTTTCGTATACAGATTTCTTGAGCCCTTGAATATAGTGTAGTTATATGTAAGCCACAGTACATTTGCCCTAAGCCCCGCTTCGCCTTTTATATCTACCGAATTGACGCCCTTTGCATTTTTATCCGGGCTCATAAGTGTAATTTTTATCGGCATAGCAAGACTGCCGTACACGCCTACATTTGCAACCTTGTCAACGCCTATTCCGGCATAAGGCTTGAAATACGGCTCGATAGTAAGCTCCAGAACAGTATTGTTTGCAAATCCGCTGCTACCGCCCTTTACCCAACTCATATCAAAGTTTCCCTCGACAGAAGCTCCGGCTTTGATTTTTACCGTTACCGGAACTACACCTACAAAAAACTGATGTGAAAGTGTTACCGAATAATCTGCTGTTACTATTACATTTACACCGAGCGTATAGGTGTCCTGTCCGGGCTGTATCTTCGCATAACCGCAACCGACTATTGTTAAATCAAATCCGTCCTTTAATCCCGGCAGCTTTGTTTTTCCGTTACTTTTGATATACTTGCTTTTCAGCTCAGCCAGTGATTTTGCTTTCAGCAAAGGACTTGCATTTTTTCTTGAATCTTTCAGCTTATCAAAAGAATTCTTATAATCAAAGAATTTACTGTCAGAATCAAGTACATCCTTACTTATGCCTACACCTATCCTGATTTCATCGCCGGTGCATTTAGCATACACAGGGAATGACGGCATATCAATATTCCACGAGCCAAGCCATGAAAGATCATCACTCGGTGTCAGTGATATGCTTCCGGTTGAAAGCTCAAAGCTGTTCTCACTCACCTTATTGTCAATCGCTTTAAGATTGACTCCGTAGTTGTTCCTTGAGCCATCCGCAAACTTTTCAACTATCAATAGCGAAGAGCTTTCACTAATCATAGATGTATTGAGCTTGATTTTCTTTGAGTTTGATGTTGCCAGAAGCTTCTTTCCGTCATACACCTCGTATGTAGCATTTTCATTACTGTCGGAAGCGCAATACAGGTAGAAGTCATAATTTTTTGTAACCCCATATTCTTTTCTTACAAGATCAATGGTTTTCGTACCTGTCAGCACCTCTGCAGCCTGAAAATTGCTTACATAATTATTGATTTTTCCGTTTGTGTACACCGTGTCTATATCGGATTTTTCGCTGTAATAAACCTTATCGGCATGATATTTCTGTGCATTGCCAACAGGGTACATGATTATCGTATTGACATCAGCAGTCAGTTCATTTGCCGAAATATATTTGTCAACATATTTGTCGGCAGATACTTTCCATATTCTTTCAGCAGACGGAAAAGAAATACTTGCATATCCCCCTGTAGACTTAATGCTCATACTATTATCAGAAATCGTAAAGTCTTCTATTGTTTTTCCAAAATCGTTAACAACTTTGATTTGGTATGTAGTTTTGGTAGGAATAGATGGTAACCTATTGTATTCGCCTAACGAAATGAACGATATTCCATTGTTTTTGGCATATCTTTCTACTCCAGTATTAGAATATCCGCTAATAGAAAATTCATCGCTTACGCTTTCAAAAACATCTGAACCAATACTAATGTAAGAATGATTCAATATGGTTGCGTTGCGAAGATTAGTGCACCAATAAAAAGCTGAATCGCCTATACTTGTAACACTGTCTGGTATCGTTATGCTTTTAAGGCGTTCGCAAGCAAAGAAAGCATAATCGTCGATATTTTTCAAATGTTCTGATATCAAAATACTATTAAGATTTGAACATTGTTCAAATGAAGATTTACCTATATTCACTACACTGTTTGGTATTGTTAAATCCTTAAGGTTAGTGCAATTACTGAAAGCACTATCGCTTATATTTATCACGCCGTATGGTATTTCTATATTCATAAGACTTATGCAATAACTGAAAGCTTTTTCGCCTATACTTGTCACACTAGATGGAATAGTATAACTGCTATCAGTTTTTCCTGGAGGATAATACACAATCTTAGTTTTATCTTTATTAAATAAAACGCCATCTATCGAAACATAATTGTTATTTCCATAATCAACATCAACTTTCAAAAGATTAAAGCAACCATAGAAAGCATTATTTTCTATACTTATAACACTGCACGGTATCGTTATGCTATTAAGATTTGTACAAAATCCAAAAGCACGCTCACCTATATTTATTGTACTGCTAGGTATAGTAATGTCTACAAGACTTGCACAACAATCAAATGCATAGTTTCCTATATCAATTAAGCTATCCGACATTTTTAAGTTTTTAAGATTTTTGCAGCCAGAGAAAGCAGCGTCACCTATACTCGTCACGCTATTCGGTATTGTTACTTCTATAAGGCTTGCACAATCTCTAAAAGCATCTCCCCCTATGCTTGTAACACTGTTTGGTATGCTATAACTCTTATCAGCTTTATCCGCTGGATAACAGATTAACTCTGTTTTAACCTTATTAAAAAGAACACCATTCAAAGATGAATAAATCGTATTACCCTCAGCGACAACTATTGTCATGAGGCTTGAACACCCAAAAAATGCATCATTGCCCATCTCCGTCACACTGTCAGGTATTTCAATACTTGTAAGACTTGCGCAACCGCTGAAAGCATCATTGCCTATACTAGTCACACTATGAGGTATTGTTATACTTGTAAGGCTTGTGCAGTTTTCAAAAGCGGAGTTACCAATCCCCGTCACGCTCTTCCCGTCAATTTCTGCCGGAATATCAATATTTTCTGCACTTCCGCTATAATCCGTAATCTCAACCGTACCGTCATCTAAAATATCATACTCAAAATCCCCATACGTCTCCGCACCCGCAACAGTCGCGACATTCGCCTTTACCTCCGGCAATATATCCCCGAGCGGTGTTCCGACAACAGTAAATGCCATAACCGCCGCTGTTATCCCGGCTGCAAATCTTTTCAGTTTCATATAACGCTCTCCTCGTATTTCTCATATTGTCATTTCCTGTGTAAACACAGTTATAATTTAATGATATACCAATATCTTCATTTGTCAACCCTTTTTCGCAAAATCAGTACCGATTTTACAAAAAAATATGAAATTAAGTTCAAAATGTACTTCAAAATCAAAAACTATCGCTTAATTAAATTCATTTTGAGAATTATTATATACATTTATTATTGCATTAAAACACATCACCGCCAACCCCTCACTATCCCTTGCCCCGCACCTCACTTGGCTCCCTTGCCAAAGGGAGCTGGCTTGCGGCAAGGCTCGCTTGTTTCAAATACTACTATTATTCGCGACACCCACAACGCCCCAATCTTGCAAACCATATCTGCCGCAAGACTGAGGGATCGCCGCCCCGATTATCTCCACTTCCGCAAACACCGCCAACCCCGCACTATCCCTAGCCCCACACCACCCAAAATTCAAATCCTCGCCGAAGGCGCAACCACAATTATTCATTATTCATCATTCATTATTCATTACCTCCACCCCATCTGTACCACCAATGTACCATTTCTATACCACTTGTTATTTCCATTCACGGAAATTATTTTCATCGCATATACTACTTTTGTATCAGCCATAATATACCATAATCTACATAATGAGGTGATTTTAATGTGTGGAATAGCAGGTTGGATAGATTGCCGCAAGCTCTGCGACAGCACCGCAATAATGCGCAGAATGGCTCAGACAATGACCCCGAGAGGACCTGACAGCGGCGGCTTCTACACCGATGACAACTGCGCCCTCGCGCACCGCCGCCTTAGCGTAATCGACCCCGCAGGCGGCTCACAGCCTATGTCCCGCCCATATGGCGGCGACCGATTCACCATCGTCTACAACGGCGAGCTGTACAACACCGCCGAACTCCGCTCAGAGCTTGGATCCATGGGCGTTGAGTTCACCACCGCCAGTGACACCGAGGTACTGCTCAACGCCTACATCACCTGGGGCGAATCCTGCCTCGACAAGCTCAACGGCATTTATGCCTTCGCCATATGGCAAGAGCGTGAAAAACAGCTCTTCCTCGCCCGCGACAGAATAGGCGTGAAGCCGCTGTTTTACTACGAATACGCAGGCGGGCTGATCTTCGCTTCCGAGATAAAAACGCTCCTCGCCCACCCTATGATAGAGCCTGTGATCGACCGTGACGGCATAGCGCAGATAATGCTCTTAGGTCCTGCCCGAAAGCCGGGAAGCGGCATATTTAAAGGGATCAAGGAGCTTTGCCCCGCCGAATGCGCAATGTACTGCCGATGCGGACTTAAAAAGCGGAGCTACTGGACGCTCCGTGCCCTGCCGCATAAGGAAAGCCCGGAAGAAACCGAACAGCACGTTGCCTACCTCCTTACCGATGCCATCAAGCGCCAGCTCGTAAGCGATGTCCCGCTGTGCACGATGCTTTCCGGCGGGCTCGACAGCAGCATAATCAGCGCAGTCGCCGCCAAGGAGTTTGAGAGCAAAGGCAGGCAACTGACCACGTTCTCGATCGATTACAAGGACAACGCAAAGAACTTTCACAGCAGTGCTTTTCAACCCGATATGGACGCGCCGTGGATACGCGAAATGTCAGCATTCATCGGCTCTAAGCACATAAACATTGAGATAGATACCCCCGCCCTTACCGATGCGCTCGAGCTGTCAACCTATGCGCGCGACCTGCCCGGTATGGCAGATGTTGACAGCTCGCTGTACCTGTTTTGCAAGTCGATAAAGAACAATTTTACCGTTGCATTAAGTGGTGAATGCGCCGATGAAATCTTTGCCGGCTACCCCTGGTATCACAACGAGGATATCCTCTACCGTCCCGGTTTTCCGTGGGCGTGCTCGACCTCCTCACGCGCGGATCTGCTGTGTGACGGCATTCTCGGTGACATCGACCCGAACGATTACGTCAACTCCTGCTGTAACGAAACACTCCGTAAAACAGAATATCTCGATACAGACAGCCGCAAGGACAGACGAATGCGTGAGATGTTCATGCTGAATTTCCACTGGTTTATGCAGTGCCTGCTTGACCGCAAGGACAGAATGAGTATGGCTCACGGACTGGAAGTCAGAGTGCCGTTCTGCGACCACCGCATAGCGCGTTACGCCTACAATATTCCGTGGGATATCAAGGCGGCAGGCGGCAGGGAAAAAGGTGTTGTCCGCCGTGCAATGAAAGGCATTCTGCCCGATGATGTGCTATGGCGCAAAAAGTCGCCTTACCCCAAGACCCACAATCCCACCTACCTTGCCGAGGTAGTACGCAGAATGCGTGATATCTTAAGCAAAAACGACTGCCGTCTGACCGAGATAGTAAGCCGTAAAAAGCTGCTTGAGCTGTGCGATGACCCGACCTCTTTCAAGGGTAACTGGTACGGTCAGCTGATGACCTCACCGCAGATTTTCGCTTATCTGTTGCAGATCGAATGGTGGATGAGAAAATATGATGTGAGAATAGACAGACAGTAATACTATTATAAAAATACAACCGGAAACCGACTATAAGGTCGATTTCCGGTTGTTCATTATTTTTCGGTTTCTGCAGGGATTTTACTTTGCCGCAGTCTTTCCGCTTACACTTCCGTAATTACCGTAAAGCGCAGTCTTACCGCTCATATGATAAGCGCGAACCCTGAACTTATAAGCAGTGTTCTTGGCAAGTCCAGCTTTTCTGAATGTAGTAGTGTTGTTGTTTGTGATTTTCGCAACTCTGACCCACTTTCCGCCCTTGTACATTTCTACTATGTAGCCCTGTGCGGAAGTATTTTTCGTCCAGTTTACTCTGAGTGCGTCCTTAGCCTTACCGCCGATTTTTACACCTTTCATCACGGACGGATTTGTCCTTGCCGTAACAGTAGCGCTATAATTGCCATAAAGTGCGGTCTTACCACTCATCTTGTAAGCCCTTACTCTGAACTTATAAACAGTAGAAGCCTTAAGACCCGATTTTCTGAATGTAGTCGTGCTATTATTTGTGATTTTGCCGACACGAACCCACTTATTGCCCTGATACATCTCAACGATATATCCGTCAGCGGAAGTATTCTTAGTCCAGTTGATGCGGAGCGCGTCTGCGGCTCTGCCACCGAGCTTTGCACCTTTCATTACAGACGGATTTGTTCTCGCCGCTAGCTTATTGCTGTAAGCACTGTAAACTGCTGTACTACCGCTCATCTTATACGCTTTAACCCTGAACTTATACACGGTCGAAGCCTTAAGTCCCGCTTTTCTGAAAGTAGTTGTGCTGTTATCTGTTATCTTCGCAACTCTTGCCCACTTGCCGTTCTGATACATTTCAATTATGTAACCATCGGCGTTTGCATTCTTAGTCCAGTTGATGCGAAGCGCGTCTGCCGCTCTGCCGGTAAGCTTTGCGCCGCCGACCTTTACAAGCGTGAGCTTCGCAGTATAACTATCCTTCTTGTCGACTCCGCAAATCGTACACTTATGCAATGTGTAACCCTGCGCTGTATATGTAGGCTTTACAACTTTTTCGGTAACATAGTTATGTGTGTGATTTTTCAGACTTGTTCCCGGCTTTGTGGTACGGTCATAAATATAGTAATCATCCGGAACTTTATTTGTGTTTCTGTCAACCTTGAGCTTTGCCACATCGTCCGCCGTAAGCTGGCACTCATTGAGATAGCTCTTGTCAATAAGCCCATCATCGACAAAACGTTTGATCAAATCATAATCCGCGCAGCCTTCGTCAAATGCGCTAAAAGAAGCTGTCCAGTGCTTATTTTCAGAGTTATACCAGTATAACACATTCTTTTTCTTTTCCTGTATGGAATTGATTGTGTACTTTAATTCATATTCTTCTTTATCGCAATTATATTCATAATGAACATCGTACTCTATCTGCGGTACGGATCTCTTCAGCATGATATTACTGTATTTGTGATCCTCATATTTTGCACCGGGCACATAGCGTTCCCAGTCATCTATGTATCTTCCGTCTACCCATGTGTCGGATACATATCCGAGGTCGCCGAACCAGTAAATTTCAGAGCCGTTATCACCCGCACTGTCGGTATAGAATTCGTTACCGTCACCGCTTTTATACAGATACGTATATGTCGTACCCGTTGCACCGAATATGCCTGCAATTTCTATAAGACGCACCCATGCGCCGTCACCGACAGTATCGCATATGTTTTCCCATGTGAGCGCATCGGAACGCGGGATATCATCTTTCATTTCGGTCTTGGCATAATTATCAAGAAGCTGCTTTGAGCCATTGAGAGTTATTTCTGTTCCGTTGTTGCCGAATGTAAAATACTTCTTTATCTTATCCTCGCTTATACCCTTGCCTTCACCGTTTCCCTGACCGCCGTAAGAATAAGTTTCACCGTTATATGTAACGTCGACAAGATAATGATTATCTGCATTCCAGGAAATCTCAGCAGCGGTGTCAAGCCGCCGTGCGACAACTGAAAGGACGCTCGGGAAGCCGAGAGAATCGTAACGATAAGGATATATCGCAGATGCAAAAAGCGGTTTACTTCCTTCACGGCTGTATGGTGATTGAAGATAGAAAGTCTGATCCTTGTGCGGTGATGTTGACATTCCCCAATAGTCCTCAACGCGCGTCAATTCTCCAAGGATATAAGAGCCGCTGTAAAGGCATATCGAAGAAAGACCATCCTCCACCGCATCCATATTGTCAAAGAAAGAGGATTTTTTCGCATATGTATCAATAAGATAATCGACGCTGTCCTTTAGTGCAGGGAGCTTGCATTTTACATTGGTATCTTCCCATGTAACGTCGTATCCGTCATCGTTTGCTACTTGCAGTACTACTTCTCCGCCGTCGGTATAATAACCGTAAAATATGTAACCGCCGTCAACTCTGCCTGTTTTTACGTTCTGATATTTGATGTCCTGAAAAATAGTCGGCTCATCGTCCCATGTATCCCATACCGCTTTTATGATACTCTGTTCTTCCTCATCATATTTAGTCGATTTATCCGTAAATCTGAAAGAAAGAGGATCGGGGTTATCTGTCTGTACAAAGAAATATTGATTGAACGGAGCGAGAAGCGGAGTTATCGTATAGCTGTATCCTGCCGCATTAACTGTACCCGACTTAATATCTGCCGATTCCGCCTCAGCACTCAGAGTTTCTCCTATGGCAGGGATCATATCACCTACAGGTGTCCCGACAACAGTGACAGCCATCACCGCCGACATAATTCCCGAAGTTATTCTCTTAAGCTTCATACTTTATTTCCTCCCGAATTATCCGCATACATAAACAGACATTGTACGCCATTGCGAACCTCGCCGTTTTTGCCTTATTATTTTTGCATAGCTTTTTTGAACGGCTTGCGTAATATTCCTCAAAAGCCGCTCCACGCTTGAACAAACGTTATCTGATGCATTGTGCGTATCTCGCACTGTTTAATAAATATTGAATACATTTGCTTGTTCCCGGATTATATTTCAGTATAACACTGTTGTTAATTGCTGTCAAGTATTTACTTGGTATTTATGTAATATAAATATAAAATCACCGCATTCTCAGGTAAACAAAAACCGGGCATCGATTTTCACACCGATGCCCGTTCATAACTATTTGATCTTACTTTTTCCGAGTTCCGTTATCTGACTAACGTCCTCCCGCTTACACTTCCGTAATTACCGTAAAGCGCAGTCTTACCGCTCATATGATAAGCGCGAACCCTAAACTTGTAAGTCGTGTTCTTAGCAAGTCCAGCTTTTCTGAATGTAGTAGTGTTGTTGTTTGTAATCTTAGCAACGCGTACCCACTTTCCGCCCTTGTACATCTCAACGATATATCCCTGAGCAGAAGCATTTTTCGTCCAATTTACTCTCAAAGCATCCTTTGCCTTACCGCCGATTTTTACGCCTTTCATTATAGACGGGTTTGTCCTAGCAGTAACAGTTGCACTGTAGTTACCGTAAAGTGCGGTCTTACCGCTCATCTTGTACGCTCTTACCCTGAACTTATAAACAGTCGAAGCGCTAAGTCCGGCTTTTCTGAAAGTGGTTGTGCTGTTATTGGTTATCTTAGCCGCACGTACCCACTTATTGCCCTGATACATCTCAACAATGTATCCATCGGCAGATGTATTCTTAGCCCAGTTTATACGCAGAGCGTCTGCGGCTCTGCCGCCGAGCTTAGCACCTGTCATTACCGACGGATTTGTTCTCGCCGAGAGCTCAGCACTGTATGCGCCGTAAAGCGCCGTCTTACCGCTCATCTTATACGCTTTAACCCTGAACTTATACACGGTCGAAGCCTTAAGTCCGGCTTTTCTGAAAGTAGTCGTGCTGTTATTTGTAATCTTAGCGGCACGCACCCACTTGTTACCCTGATACATTTCAACAATGAAGCCATCGGCTGAGGTGTTTTTCGTCCAGTTGATACGGAGCGCGTCTGCCGCTCTGCCGCCGAGCTTTACGCCGGACACATTTTCCGGTTTTATTATTATAGGCTTATATAGAAATCCGTTGTCTTTAGCATACTGCGCGGCAACTGTGTCAGCATTGCAGTAGATTATAAAACCGTCTATCTTGTAACCGTCAAAATCGTGATAGTATCCTAAAGCCTGATATCCTATATCAGACGCACTATCCGGTATTGTTATACTCTTGATTTTTGTGCAATCGCGTATAGCACCGTCACCTATGCTCTTCACACTGTCCGGTATTATAATGCCGATAAGGTCTGTACAGTGAGCAAAAGCATAATTGCCTATGCTCTGCAATTTACTCGGCAACGTTATATTCTTAAGGCTTGTGCACTCACAGAAAGCGTATTTGCCAATACTCTTGACATTATCGGGTATCTTTACATTTTTAAGGCTTGTGCACTCACAGAAAGACCAATCCTCAATACTTGTGACTCCGTCCGGTATCGTTACGCTTGTAAGACCTGAACAAAGCATAAAAGCACCTGAGCCGATTTTCGTTACACTGTCCGGTATTGTTACACTCGTTAGATTTACACAATTCTGAAAAGCATCAGCGCTGATATTGGTTACACCGTCCGGTATACTGTAAGTTTTATCGGTTTTTGCGTTGGGATAACATATTAACTTTGTTTTATCTTTGTTAAAAAGAACTCCTTTTTCTGAAGAGTATTTTTTATTTTCTGATGCAACATTTATCTTGGTGAGGCTTTCACAGTACATAAAAGCACAACCGCCTATCTTATTCACGCTATCGGGTATTGTTATGCTGTCAAGGCTCTTACAGTAACCGAAAGCTCCCCAGCCTATATTCACCACACTGTCCGGAATTGTTACACCGGCAAGTTTTGTGCAATCCTGAAAAGCACTCTCTCCTATCTTTGTCACGCCGTCCGGTATTGTTATACCGGTAAGATTTTCACAACCGCTGAATGCACGAATATCTATGCCGGTCACCCCACTCGGTATTGTTACACTTGTTATACTTTTGCATCCGCTGAAAGCCTGATACCCTATGCTCGTTACGCTCTTACCGTCAATCTTTGCAGGAATATCAACCTTTTCTGCGTTTCCTACATATTTATCGATCTCCACTGTATCGTCATAATTCACCCGGTACTGAAAGTCCCCATATGTTTCGGTTTCCGCTCCCGCCCCGATAACACACAACACCGCCATAACCGCAAAAGTCATAATAGTCAAAAGCCATTTTTTCATTTTCATAAAACGCTCTCCTTGTATTTTCATTCTCTGTGTTAGCACTGCTATAATTTAATAATATAACAATATCTTCATTTGTCAACCCTTTTTGCAAAAATCTGCACCGATTTAACAAAAATATTCAACTATATTATCCAAAAAAACCGGGCAACGATCTTAATATCGCCGCCCGGTCGTAATTATTGTTTTTGCTTTTAATCAAAGCTTACTTAGCCGCGGTCTTTCCGCTTACACTTCCGTAATTACCATAAAGCGCGGTCTTACCGCTCATATAATAAGCCTTGACTCTGAACTTGTAAGTAGTGTTCTTAGCAAGTCCCGCTTTTCTGAAAGTTGTAGTGTTGCCGTTTGTTATCTTAGCCACGCGTACCCACTTTCCGCCCTTGTACATCTCAACGATATAGCCCTGAGCAGATGTATTTTTCGTCCAGTTCACTCTAAGTGCGTCCTTAGCCTTACCAGCTATCTTGACACCCTTGACAGCAGACGGATTTGTCCTTGCGGCAACAGTTGCGCTGTAGTTACCATAAAGCGCTGTCTTACCGCTCATCTTATACGCTCTTACTCTGAACTTATACACAGTCGAAGCCTTAAGTCCCGCTTTTCTGAACGTTGTAGTACTGTTGCTTGTTATCTTAGCGGCTCTTACCCACTTGCCGCCCTTGTACATCTCAACGATATAACCATCGGCAGATGTATTCTTAGCCCAGTTTATACGCACAGCGTCTGCGGCTCTGCCGCCGAGCTTAGCACCTGTCATTACCGACGGATTTGTTCTCGCCGAGAGCTCAGCACTGTATGCGCCGTAAAGCGCCGTCTTACCGCTCATCTTATACGCTTTAACCCTGAACTTATACACGGTCGAAGCCTTAAGTCCGGCTTTTCTGAAAGTAGTCGTGCTGTTGCTTGTAATCTTTGCAACCCTTACCCACTTGTTGCCCTGATACATCTCAACAATGTATCCATCAGCATCTGCATTCTTAGTCCAGTTTACGCGTAATGCGTCAGCCGCTCTGCCACCAAGCTTAACTCCGGTCACAGAAGAAAGAACAGTGAACGCACTGAGCGTATCTGAGTATTCGCTGTATAATACTCCGTTCTCATTTGTGTTTCTGTATGCCTTTATTCTGAATTTGAAGCTTGCACCGGGAGTAAGACCGCTGACGGTATAGCTTACATCATCAGACGATGCGGTTTTGCGTATCTGAACCCACTTATTATCCTTGTACTGCTCAAGAATATAACCGTCAGCATCTGCGCTTTCTTTCCACTGAAGAGTGATTGAGTTGCTCTGCGAGGATTTCTTGCCGAATCCGATAACACTATCGGGTTTTTCGGCGGTCGTAGCAACAGTAAGTCCGGTATATATGCTTTCGGCAGTGCCGTTATATGCCTTTATGCGGAACTGATACCCGGTATCTTCACTAAGCGACTCAAATGTACAGCTGAGATAATTGTTAGCCGGTGTCTTTATCGCCTCAACCCAATCCTGTCCGTCATAGTACTCAATAATATATCCCTGTGCCGAGCTGTTGATATCCCACGCAAGCTCCAACTTATCGCTGCTTTTTGTACTTACTCTGAAATTCTTTACAGCCTCGAGCGTAAGCATCTCTGTATATGTGTCATTATAGCTGTCACCGCACCTTGAACACTCGTGATGAGTATAGCCCTTACTCTCATATGTGGGAGCTATAACGGTGCTTACATAATCGTGACCGAGCGCGTCGATTTCTTCTTTTTCACTTGTTCCGCAACCGCCAAGGCAATATCTTATACGCTCACCCGGAACTGTACAAGTCGGTTTTTTGACCGTTTCCCATTCGCCGAATGCATGATCACCTGTTGTCGGGATACTCATAATATCCGTTCTGGCATCACAGCGTGTGCAGTGACGTGACTTTTCACCCGCGTTCTTGCAGTCCGCTGGTCTGTCTACTGTCCACTCGGCAGAATAATCGTGACCGAGCTTTTCGATAATGCCGTTTTCTACAGCTCCGCACCTCTTGCATTCTCTGTGCTTTGTACCGTCTTTCGTGCAGGTAGCAGCTGTATCCGTTATCCATTCACCGTATGAATGTACTGTGCATTTTGTATCAACAGCATAAGCCTTGATCATAAGGTTATTTTTATTATTATTTTTACAATCATCCCAGAAGCTGTCGGGATCATATGTATAATAGCTTTCGCCCTTGTTGGCATTGAGCGTGTATGTAAGCCCGTTCATATTGTAGCCGAATTCACTGTAAATTCTTGCAGAACCGCTGTTATTTGTTATTTTTGCAACAATAGCAAAAGTATCACCCTTCTGTACTTTTACGGATGAATCAAACTGTAACGAATAATATCCTTCATATCCGACATTCTCCTTAGTCGCCGTTGCAGCTTTTGTACCTGATGTCGGATTTGTTTTGTCTTTAAGACCGGTATATACGCTGAGTTCTATATCCATACCCTTTGATGTATATACGGCAGCACCCGTTATATTGGAAGCATTTTCGGCAGTAAATACATTTGCACCGTACATTGTCGACAGCCCGAAGCCAAACCAGCTGGAAGAATTGCCGCCGTCATAGTTGTAAAGCGTATCGTAATAATCATCTGCACCGTCTACTGTATAATCGTATGCAACACCGCTGGACGCTATCGACTTGTCATAGTATGACAGCCAGAAGTAACCGTCATCTCTGCTGTCATCTCCCCAGCTGTTCTTTATCAGCCATGCGCCGTTACCCGCGGGAGCGGTCTTGAATGCAGACGCAGGTATACTGTCGTCCCAGCCTACTACCGTGACCGCATGATTAGATGTATATTCCTCAGGGCAATAGTAGTAATAGCTACTGCCGTCATCACCGAATTTTCCGTAGCTGGCAGCATCGCAATAGCTGAGCGAAGCTGCACCGTATGTCAAAATAAGCTCTTTTAGCTGATCGTTGCTGTTATTCTGATTGATATCGGCAACATACATACCTGTAAGCTTTGCTGCGCCTGAATTTCTCAGTTCATAATACTCAGACTCTGTAAACGATTTGTTTACTATACCCGGAGTACCATATGACGAATACGGATACTGCGAGTTTTCATAATACGGACCTATGCCGTTCATAACAGCTAGTCCGGCATTCCATACGTTACCGCCGAGATCTAAATAGTCGGTAGCAGATGAAGCCGTATATGTCGCATAATCACCCGAAGAATTAAGCTTGCCGTAAAGTGAAGGGTGGCTTATCATATACGAAAGCAAATTTTCGGACAGATCAAGCGTATCAGCCTTAAACTTGTCGGGGAACTCCTTTATAAGAGAAGCCTCACTGATCGCCGTCGAAGTAAAAGCCCAGCATATTCCCCATTGACCCTGATTTTTGACAGGCGTTATATAACCCTGCTCTACTGAGCTGTATTTCGCGGGTGCGGCATAAGCCGACAGCTGCGTCACGCTTGCGGTAATAGCAAGAGCCGTGGCAAACGCCGTTGCTCTCATTAGTTTCTTGTTCATATGTTACCTCCCGAATTGTTGTAATGCGGTTCTCAAATAAGCGTCGTAATATGTGCATTCTTCATGCCATTCTACAGTCTAATTATACCATAAGGCGATGTGACAGTCAATTGATAAATCGATGAATTTCGGAAGATGTTTTTGCGCACATTGAATAAAATTCGATTTTCTTATCAAAAAGGGCTTGTATATTTTAACTAAATGTGATACAATAAATTCAAGCCAAAAGGAAATATAACCCTCAGGCTCAGGCAGACGGTTTACCGTATGTCAAAGATTCAAGGCGTATATTGCCACGAAAGGAATGACATTATATGACAGTAAACATTACAGCGAAGAAAATTCAGGTTACACAGGCGTTCTCGGATTACGCAACAAAGAAAATCGAAGCTAAGCTCGACCGTTTCTTTGCAGGTGACGCAGACTGCAAGGTAACACTCTCTGAGCAGAAAAATATGATAACCTGCGAAGTTACGGTGCGTACAGCAGGACTTATCTTCCGTTCAGAACAGAAAGCCGCTGACAAAAACGATGCTTTTGATGCCTGCATTGACCGTATTATAAGACAGATACGCAAAAACAAGACAAGAGTTGAAAAGCAGATGCACAGCTCATTCAAGGGCGGATTTGAAGATACAGTTGAAGAACAGGCAGATTTTGAAGTCGTTAAACATAAAAAGTTCAATCTCCGTCCTATGTCGGAAGAAGAAGCTATCCTACAGATGAATATGCTTGATCATACTTTCTTTATGTTCAAGAACGCAAAATCAGGCGAGATCAATGTAGTGTATAAGCGTGACGACGGCAATTATGCGGTTCTCGAGCCCTCAGAGGTCTGATAAGGACATAAAAGTAAATAACTGAATATACTGCCGTGCAGTGAAAGCTGTACGGCAGTACTTTTGTAAAATTGTAAGGAGCATTATGAATAAAATAAACTGGGGAATTATCGCCACCGGGAAGATTGCCGCAAAGCTTGCAGAAGCAATAAACTACAGCGATAATTCCATACTTTATGCCGTAGCTTCAAGAAGCGATGATAAAGCAATAGCGTTCGCGGAAAAATTCGGCGCGGAAAAGCGCTACGGCAGTTACGAACAGCTTGCAGATGACCCGAACATCGATATCATTTACATAGCATCGCCTATGGCACAGCATTACGAAAATGCAAAGATGTGCATAGAAAAGGGCAAGAATGTACTTTGCGAAAAGACGGTAACGCTAAACTGCAAACAGCTTGACGAGCTGATTTTACTGGCTGAAAAGCACAGCGTTTTCTTTATGGAAGCAATGTGGATGAAGTTTATACCCGCATTCAGAAAAGCCAAGGAATGGATAAGTTCAGGCAAGATCGGTGATATAAAGCTTGTCCGCGCCGACTTATCATCATTCTGCCCGTATGACCCGAACGACAGACTTTACGCAAACTCTCTCGGCGGCGGTTCTCTGCTCGACCTCGGCGTTTATCCGCTGACATTTGCCTGTGATTTTCTCGGATATAAGCCGAAGGAGATCATCACAAGCGCATACATCGGTAAAAGCAATGTCGACTTTGACGCTTCCCTGCTGCTGAGATATGATAACGGAAGCTTTGCCGACTCGCAGATAGGATTTGACTATATGAAAGAAAATTCAGCCTGCATAATCGGCGACAAAGGCAGAATTACTTTCGGCAACTGGTTCTTCTGCACGACCGATATCAAGCTGTATGATGAACTCGGAAACCTTGCCGAAGCGCCGACAATACACCATAACTGCAACGGCTATGAATATGAGGTGCAGGAGGTTGAACAGTGCCTTGACAGCGGCAAAAGGCAGAGCAATATAAATCCGCTTTGGCAGACAAGAGCCGTGCTTGAAATAATGGACGAATGCCGCAGACAGTGGAATTTGAAATTTGACGGAGAATAAAGAAATGAATAGCTGTGAGACAAATCCTCAGCTTATCAAAATTCCGTTAAAATTACAATGCAACATATAGTAAAAAAGTCAAAACAATAAATATACAGCCAACAACGCGGAAAACAGCTTCCGTGCCAACAAGGTGTTAATAATTTCGTGAGTAAATCCGTGCAACTGCACTATCACCGACTATCAAAAAAGAACGCTACTATCCTGAGATATCTGTACTAAAATGGG